>MRWF01029236.1_pt1 | contig 230321 bp, 196 predicted proteins | sample 1013331 | NCBI WGS metagenome assembly MRWF01 (sample SAMN06117577, study PRJNA244670) | biofilm metagenome | biome: Water; feature: Cathode Biofilm; material: Biofilm; isolation source: microbial consortium enriched at the cathode of a solar microbial fuel cell | place: USA: District of Columbia... | reverse complement strand
CATAACCTGTGGCGGGTGATGAAGCAGACCGGCGTGATCTCGGTATCGATCCTGCTGCTGCTTATCGCTGCCAGTTACTATTCGCGCATGTTGTCGATCGCCGGCCTTCCCAACGCCATTGCAAGCCTCGTCAACGAAACCGGCCTCGGCCCGATGGGCTTCATGGTTCTGTGCTCGGCGCTCATTCTCGTCATGGGCATGATCCTCGACAGCACGTCGATCCTCCTGATCATGGTACCGATCGCAGCGCCCATCGCGCAGCACATGGGCATAGATCTCAGCCAGTTCGGCATCGTCATCGTGATCGCCGTTGAAATCGGCCTCCTGACGCCACCCTTCGGCATCTCGGTCTTCACGGTGCACAATACGCTCAACGATCCGGACGTTTCCGTCGAACAGATCTTCGCAGGCACGATGCCATTCATCGCGGTCATGCTGCTGGTTTTGCTGCTCGTTATTCTTCTGCCCGGCATTGCCACCTTGTTCTTGTGATAGAGAAAACAACGCGACGATATTCCGTTCGTCCAGGCAACGCCTTCTTTCGTGGCCCCGAGACCGAACGACCTCGCTGGTAACAGCCATTTTGACAAGACACATCTATGAGGTGGCGCAGCCTACCAGCTGGTGATCCTCCGGAGGATGGTCAAGACACGTCCTCTATTCTGCTTACGCCATGCGGGGCGCAAAGCTCGGCAAGTACCGTGTGGATACGCGCGATGATTTCAGCCCGCGGCGATACGATCCGCTCCACGATGCCGATTTGCCTTGTCACTTGCGGATTGCCGAAAGGGAGTTTTGTCAGCCGCTGGTGATCCGGCTCCTGCAAGGCGACATGCGGTACAACGGAAACTCCCATGCCTTGCCGTACACATGTGACGATGGATCCGATCGTGTCGATCTCGGCAATGTCGTTGGTTGCGATCCCCATGCGAGAGATCTCCGTGTCGATAAGGTTGGCAAGCGGCACGGCGCTGCGAAATCGAATGAACGGACAGGTGGCAAGCAGGTCGGCGGGGTCGGTGGATTTTGTGTCCTCCGGTGCGATCAGCCAGAGCGGCTCACGAAGAAAGGGGCTCCAGCGCAAGGCGGGCGGAATGCCGACATGCTCTGCAACCACTGCAGCATCGAGCCGACCGGAAGCCACATCGGCAATCAGGGTTGAAGACAGTGAAACTCTCAGATTGGTTTTCAGATCGGGATACTGGTTTCGCATCTGGACAATGGCTCTCGGCAGCAGATTGAGTGCACTGGAACGAACAGAGCCCAGCATGAGGGTGCCGGCGAGCTTGTCTCCCCGCAGATTTGCCTTGGTATCGTCTTCGAGACGTAACATCTCCTGAGCCATTTCAAGGACCTGAAGCCCCTGCGAGGTCAACTTTGGAGGGCGGGACGACCGTTCGAACAGGGAGATGTTCAGTTCGACTTCCAGCGCCTGGATCTGTTGACTGACTGCCGATGGCGTCAGGTTTACGATCTCCGCCGCCTTGGTGAAGGTGCCATGGGTTGCGATAGCGACCAGGGTCTTGAGTTGACGGGTGTCCATACCTTCATCCAGTTTTTCTTAATATAAGAACCAGATTAATTCGCTTTTGTTAAGTCATTCTATCCGTTACCCAAGATGGCGGAGGAATTCAACCGTGCAAGCTGGGAGGCGGACGCGGTCACTCATCCCCTATCAAAGAACAATCACTTTCCGCTTGCGGAGAGCAGAGAGACGTACGCATGAGCAAGAAAATCCTTGTGACCGGCCCCGACCTCGACCCAAGTGCTGTCGCGCTTGTGAAAGACCACGGATACGAAACCGTTCATACTCCGGCCTATGCAGACAGTGATGTGATCTCCACGCTTCTGGTCGAGACCGGGGCGGAAGGGATCGTCTCGCGGATGGGCCGACTGGATGCCGACGTCCTTGAAAAGGCTCCAAAGCTGCGCGTCATTTCAAAGCATGGTGTTGGCGTCGACAACATCGATCTCCAGGCAGCCGCATCCCGCGGCATTCCGGTACTTGTTGCAACGGGCGCGAATGCAGTTTCAGTCGCCGAACATGCGATTGCACTCATGCTTGCCACCGTGAAGCGCATCCTGCCGCTTGACGCAGGGCTTCGTGCCGGCCGCTGGGAAAAGGCAGGTTTTCTTGGCCGCGAGCTGGCAGGAAGCCGACTGGGCTTGTTGGGGATGGGGTCTATTGCACAGGCGACAGGCCGAATTGCCAAGGGCATTGGCCTGAACCTGATCGGCTACGATCCCTATGCCGACAACGACGTATTCGAAAGACTGGGCGTAAAACGCTGCAGCTCGCTCGAAGAGCTGCTGGAACAATCCGATGTCCTCAGCCTTCATTGTCCGCTGACCGATCAGACACGCCAGATCCTGAACGCCGAAGCCATCGCGCGCATGCCGGAAGGCAGCTACGTGATCAACACGGCACGTGGTGGGCTGATTGACGAAGACGCGCTGCTCGCTGCAATTCAATCAGGTCATCTTGCAGGCGCGGGACTTGACACCTTTGCCGTGGAACCACCCCAGGCGAACCATCCGTTCTTCAGTGAAAACCGCATCATTGTCACTCCGCATATCGGCGGCGTCACGCGCGAAGCCGGTGCACGTGTCGGAGTGGAGGCCGTGCGCGGCATCTTCCAGGTTCTGGATGGCCAGCCTGTCGCCCGCGAACGCATAGCAAATCGTGCACTTCTGGCCGACGCCGGTGCCATGTACGCCAAAGCAGGAGAATGAACATGTCGGTTGGCTTTCGTATTTGCAGCCGAAAACAAGCTGCGCCGCTGGAACTCGTTGCTGAATTTGCCAAGCTTCCGGTTGCCAATGTCTCCGACTGCATGGGACGCCTCGCAGCCGCCGGTCCGCGCCTGCGGCCGATGCATGCCTCCGGCGGCCTGGCCGGCGTGGCGCTGACCGTCAAGAGCCGTCCGGGTGACAACCTGATGCTGCACAAGGCGATCGACCTGGCCAAACCCGGTGATGTGATCGTTGTCGATGCCGGTGGGGATCTTTCCAATGCCCTCATGGGTGAGCTGATGCTTGCCTACGCCGTCAAGCGAGGGGTTGCGGGCTTCGTCTTGAATGGCGCAATCCGCGATGTCGATGCCTTTCTCAAGACCAACCTGCCGACCTTCGCAGCGGGGGTAACCCATCGCGGCCCTTACAAGGACGGCCCGGGTGAAATCAATGTTCCGATCAGTCTGGACGGAATGGTGATCGAGCCAGGTGACATCGTGCTGGGCGATTCCGATGGCGTGCTCGCGGTTCCCCTGGATGGGGCCGAGAAAATTCTTCGTCAGACCCTGGCGAAACAGGATGCCGAAGAACGGCAGATGAAGGCAATCGCTGAAGGCAAGAACGATCGCAGCTGGGTGGACGCAGCCCTCAAGGAACGCGGTTGCGAATTTCCGGATTACTGAACAGTCTCAACAAAGGGAGGAGACAAATGCTTACTTACCTGAAGGCTTCTGCAATTGCAGGTGCGCTGGTTATGGTCGCTGGGGCTGCCATGGCCGACTATCCCGAAAAACCCATCGAGGTCATTGTCGGATATTCCGCAGGCGGCGGCACGGACGTTATGGCTCGCACCGCTGCACCGTTCATCGAAAAATACCTGGGCGAAGGGGCAAGCCTCGTCGTCAAGAACATGCCGGGTGCAAGTGGGCAGATCGGCATTACGGAAACGGCGAGATCTTCTCCGGATGGCTACACGCTCGGCACCTTCAACCTTCCGGGCATGATGGCGCGCACGATTGATCGTGAAGCGGAATATGATGCCGACAGCTTCACCTATCTCGCCAATGTGGTGAACGATCCCAACGTGATCGTCACCTCCAAGGCGAGCGGTCTCGACACGCTCGACAAGCTGATCGCGGAAGCCAAGGCCAATCCCGGGGCCATCACCGTCGGGATGTCCAGCCTCGGAGGCGATGATCACTTCGCGCTGATCAAGCTTGAAGGCCTGACCGAAACCGAGTTCACCATCGTACCGTTTAAGGGCTCCGCCCCGGCGCGAACCGCACTCATGGGCGGACACGTGGCGATGGGGATCCTCAACATTTCCGAGGTGGCCGAGTTTCAGGAAGAACTGAATGTACTTGGCGTTGCGACGCCGGAGCGCTCTGACTTTGCGCCAGACCTGCCAACCTTCAAGGAGCAGGGGCTGGACCTGATAAACGGATCCATGCGGGGGTTCGTTGCGCCTGCCGGCCTGCCTGAGGATGTACAGGCAAAGCTTCTTGCCGCATTCGAACAGCTTGCTTCTGATCCGGAGTTCCTCAAAGCCATGAAGGAAACCGCAAATCCGGTCGAGGTGGTAACCGGGGACGATTTCAAGGCATTGACCGAGGATCTGCATACCCTTGCAAAGCAGGTCTGGGATACGACTCCCTGGAACTGATGCGCGTTGCGCGGGGCACGCCCCCGCGCGGCCTCTCTTACTCAGATAAAGCCAGTGCCATGTCCGACCATCGTACACACCGCCTTCTCCGGCCCGAGACACTGACCGCTCTTGGCATCGCCGCGGCCGCGTTTGCTTTTCTCTACCCGACCTCGACATTGAGGCCGATATCTGCCCTGCTGCCAGCCGTGATGCTGGTCGGGCTGATCATCCTCTCGCTACTGCTTCTGATCGCCGATCAACGCAAGGCGTCGGCTGGTGAAGAAACCGAGCCCATGAGCAAGTCACCCGGCCGGGTTGCAGGTGCCTTTCTGCTGATCCTTGGCTACGCATTGGCCACCGACCTGATCGGCTTTTACCCGAGCACAGCCATAACCATTCCGCTCGTTGCCTGGCTCTTCGGCTATCGCAACCCACTTGGACTTGCAGTGGCAACCCTGGTCGTTGTCGGAGCCATCTGGCTGATCTTCGATTACGGAATGTCGCAAGACTTTCCGGCAGGACGCCTCTGGCAGGAGTGATCTCAATGTACTCCGATCTTCTCAGCGCACTTCCCGAAGTTTTCGGGCTGGCCAACTTTGCCGCTGTCGTCATCGGCGTGATTGCGGGCATCGTTGTCGGTGCAATGCCCGGCCTGAGCGCCACAATGGCCATCTCCGTGCTTGTGCCATTCACGTTCGGTCTCGAACCTCTGGTCGCGCTCGGTCTGATGGCCGGCATCTACAACGGTGCAATGTATGGCGGTGCCATCCCCGCAGTTCTTCTGCGCATTCCCGGCACCCCGGCAGCCGTTGCCACAACGTTCGACGGTTATCCGATGGCGCAAAAGGGCGAGGGCGGATTTGCGCTGCAAGTGGCCGTCGTCTCATCTTCGATCGGCGGCATCGCAAGTGCCTTTGCCCTGATGCTGCTCGCGCCTCCGCTCTCCAAGGTCACGCTCCTGTTTGGCCCTTCGGAAGTGTTCTGGGTTGCCGTGTTCGGCCTTGCCAGCATCATCTTCCTGCTGGGAGGCAACCCGGTAAAAGGGCTGATCAGCGCCTGTTTTGGTGTCTTCGTCTCAGTGGTGGGTTCGGACCCGATCTATGGAAATGATCGCTACACTTTCGGACAGCTGGAGCTTCTGGACGGCGTCAATATCGTCATTCTGCTCGTCGGCCTCTACGCGCTGCCTCCGGTCATCGATCTGCTCGAAACGCCTTTGAAAACGGACGGCGTCAACAGTTCCAAACTGGGAACGGAGCCGATCTGGCGTGCTCTGCCTCGCATGTACCGCTTCTGGAAGACATGGATCCGTTCATCAATCATCGGGATCTGGATCGGAATTCTTCCGGGAGCCGGCGGTTCGATGGCTGCTTTCATGTCCTATAACGAAGCTCGCCGGGCCTCGAAAACACCGGATACCTGGGGCAATGGTGAACCCGAAGGCGTTGCGGCCGCGGAAACAGCAAACAATGCCGACACCGCTTCCGCGCTCATCCCGGCCCTGACACTTGGCATCCCGGGAACTGCTGTCGCTGCGGTCATGCTGGGTGGGTTGCTGGTGCATGGTCTGCAGCCGGGGCCCATGCTGTTCCGGGACAATCCGGACGTGGTATTCGGCTTCATGTGGCAGTTCCTGTTCGGCGCGATCCTTCTGGTGCTGCTTGGCGGGGCTCTGGCAACGAACAGTTTTGCGCGCCTTTTGAATCTCCCGCGTCCTCTTCTGGGGTCGGTCATTATCGTCTTGATGCTGATCGGGGTCTATTCGATCCACGGACGGATGTTCGATGTCTATCTGATGCTCGGCTTCGGTGCGATCGGCTGGGTAATGGACAAGCTCAAGTTCCCGCTGCCACCGGTTGTCCTGGGTCTAATCCTGGGTGGGTTTGCCGAGGAAAACCTTCGTCTTGCCTTGCGGATCGGACGTGGCGACTGGCTGGTCCTGTTCTCGAACACGACCAGCCTGGTTCTGGTCGCCCTGACGGTCGCGGTTGTCGTCGGGCCGATGATCAAGCGTCGGTTTCAAGCCGCCAAAAGGGAAGAGGCTACCAACTGACAAGACCTTGAGTGTTTGACGGGAAACATGCCTGAAAAATCAGGACCCCGGTGCAGAGCGATGAGTTCGCATCGGGGTTTTCCGCCGGTTCCATTCCTTTCCGTGAAATCTGTTTGCTTTGGTTTCTCGTGGATCCCCCACATGTGTCTTTCGAAGGACTGAAGCAGTCGCAACATGGGTAGGTTTCGACTGCTATTCGTAGCTCAGTGCATCCTTTGGAAAACAGCGGGCAAGATGGTCGATGAATGATCGGACAGCTGGCGGCAGCCCGCGCCGCGTCGTGAAGACCAGATGCACGATCCCTTTCTGACTTCGCCATTGCGGGAGGACACGCACAAGATCCCCGGTAGCCAGTTCCGCGCTGCAGACGTGGTCGGGCAAAAGCGCTACACCGAGACCCTTCTTCACGGCCGTTCGTGTTGCCGAAAAATCCGCGCAGCCCATCCTGGCCTGCTTTCGAAACGCGCGGGTTTCGCCCATGTCGGTTTCGATGTGCCATTCGATTTCATCCGCGCTATCGCTCGTCGATAGCAAAGGAACTTTGTCCAGGTCATCGACCTCATGAACGGACTGCGCAAGGCTTGGGTTTGCAACCAGAATTCTGATTGAAGTACCGATCGTACGCATTGTCAGCGATGCATCGCTGGTCAACGCCGTGCGCACACGCAAGGCGAGGTCAATGCGTTCCGAGATCAGGTCCAGCGCCCGATCGGCAGCTACCAGTTGTAGCCGTACCTTGGGGTGACGAGACAGGAACTCGCTTATCAGCGGGGCAACAACTTCAACGAGGCCGGTTGGGCATCCGAAGCGGATCAGCCCGTGCGGTTCTGCCCGGGATTCCGCAACCAGGGCATGGGCGTGTTCAGCTTCCGACTGCATGCTGCGGCACCGCTCATAGAATTGCTCCCCGATGTCGGTGACCCGAAACCGCCGGCTTGATCTTTCGATCAGCCTTACGCCCAGGCGCTCTTCCAGCTCCGCTATTCGCCGGCTGAGCTTTGACTTGGGAACGCCGATCGCCCGGCCCGCCGGCGCAAATCCGCGATGCGCCACCACCTCGGCGAAATAAGCCAGGTCATTCAGGTCTTGCTGCATCTATCGTTCTTCCTATGGAACGCTAAGTGTTGAAATTGCCCACTACAGAAACGATCGTTCCATTTGCATCTTCATGTCAACGGCAATCGTGCCGTCAGACAGGAGAATGAAATGACACAGAACTTCGAGAACAAGGTTGTGGTTGTCACCGGCGGGACCAGTGGCATCGGTCTCGCGACGGCAAAAGCATTCGCATCTGCGGGGGCATCCGTCTTCATCACCGGTCGCCGCCAGACAACTCTTGACGAAGCCGTCAAGTCCATTGGCGGGCGAACGACCGGCGTGCAGGGGGATATGTCCGTGCTTGCAGATATCGACCGGCTGTACGACGCGGTCCAGCAGCAGCACAGCCAGATTGATGTACTCTTCGCCAATGCCGGTGGAGGTGAATTTGCCCCGCTCGGCGAGATCAGCGAAGAGCACTATCAAAAGACCTTCGATACCAATGTGAAAGGTGTCCTTTTCACCGTGCAAAAGGCGTTGCCGCTGCTGCGGGACGGAGCCTCGATCATCCTGACGTCGTCGACCACGGGCACCGCGGGGACACCGAACTTCAGTGTCTATTCGGCAACCAAGGCGGCAGTGCGCAATTTCGCCCGCAGCTGGATCCTCGATCTGAAGGACCGCAATATCCGGGTGAACGCCATCAGCCCAGGGCTGACCGAGACCGCCGGCCTCAACGATCTCTTCGGCGGCGGTGAGCAGGCCGAAGGTGTCAAGAACCACATCCTCGGCAATATTCCCTCGGGCCGGATCGGCCGGCCGGAAGACATCAGCAACGCAGTGCTCTTTCTTGCTTCAGAGGCGTCGAGCTTCGTCAACGGCATCGAGCTGTTCGTCGATGGCGGCATGAACCAGATTTAAGTCCGCGGTTGACCAGACGGTCCGGGCCGACAACCGGTTTGGCCGTCTGGCCCACGCGCTCACTTCAATACGCTCTCAAGGAGTCTCTTCGATGGAAATCGGAATTCTGGGCGCAGCGTCGCTCGGGCAGACCCTCGCCAGCCGGCTGGCTGCTGCCGGTCACAACATAGTCCTGGCCAACAGCCGCGGGCCGGAAAGTCTGCGTGATGTCATCACGCGACTTGGAAAAGGGATTACCGCCGGCCATGCGGCGGAGGCCATGAACAAACCGGTCGTTGTCCTGGCCATGCCATGGACGAAACTCAGCGACGTGCTTGCGCCTGATATCAATTGGGACAACCGCGTCCTGATCGACGCGACAAATATCTTCACCAGCTATGCACCGTCGTTCGAGATCGATGATCTGGGGGAAGAGACCGGCAGCGAGATTGTCGCCCGTCTGGCCCCCGGCGCTCGTATCATGAAGGCGTTCAACACTCTTCCTGTCGCCACAATGATCGCGCCTTTACAGGAAGAACGTTTGCGCCGTGTCCTGTTCGTGGCCGGTGACGACGAAGATGCTGTCGCCATCGCACAGCATCTGGTTTCAGACATCCATCTGCACCCGGTGTACATCGGCTCGCTGGCGACAGGGGGGAGGCTAATGGAACTCGGCGGCGCGCTGAGCGGCCTGGAACTCTTCATTGATGGCGGCAGGTGATAAAGCTGACCCGACGACCCACACGTGTGGCACCGATGACGACCCGGTCCTCGAGTAGCCGAAGGCGGTAGCGCAGGAATAGATATGGCGGAGGAGCGAGGACAAGGTCCGAACCCGTAGCCATGCGCTCAAGTAGCCGAAGGCGGTAGCGCAAGGATAGATATGGCGGAGAGAGAGGGATTCGAACCCTCGGTACGGTTACCCGCACAACGGTTTTCGAGACCGTCCCGTTCAACCACTCCGGCACCTCTCCGCGGTACTTGCGATGTACGGGTCTCAAGTGGCGCGGAACATAGACACACTCTGCGCGCCCTGCAAGCCCGGAAATGAGTTCTTTTTTCAGTTTGTGGATTGGTGATGTTTTTGCCCGGTTTGTCGGCTTCCAGGGCGCGAATTGACCGCCTGCAGACGTATTCGCACGACGCGAAAAGCGGTCTGCAGGGAGCTCGGGGAAGGGGAGGAAGGAACGCCATGGAGATTCGGATTGACCCTATGTCGGCTTGCCTCGATAACGGCCGTCAACGCTGATTGGCGTTTCCCTGTTTGCGGGAATCGTGGTGACCACGAGAGAAACCGCCGCGAATGCGAGGGCGCCAGGGAAACGAAAACAAGCGGTTTTGCGGCAGAAAGGCCAGATTTCCGTTTGACAACGAGAACCGGCCGACTATATTGCGCGGGCTCGAAAAGGTTCGCTTTTTCGAGTTATGTTTGTCGTTCAAGGCCTGCCGGGCTTTAAAAGCTTCACGCTCAACCCGACACAAAGACTTGTCAGCCAGGGTCAAGACCTGGAGAGACAGGCGCCTCGGTTCGACCTGAAAAGCAGCCGGTTCGATGGTTTAACAGCCCGTTCCGGTGTGTCAAAAACGAAAAGAAGGACGTGCGAGACATGTTCGCAGTGATCAAGACGGGTGGCAAGCAGTACACTGTTGCCGCCGATGACCTCCTGAAGGTCGAAAAGCTCGATGCCGAAGCCGGCAGCACCGTCACCTTTGAAGAGGTTCTGATGGTCGGCAATGGCACCGACACCACCGTTGGCGCTCCGCTTGTCGAAGGCGCAACCGTGGTTGCCGAAGTGGTCGAACAGGGCCGTAACCGCAAGGTTATCATTTTCAAGAAGCGCCGGCGTCAGAATTCCCGCCGCCGCAACGGCCATCGTCAGGCTTTCACCCTCGTGAAGGTGACCGATATCCTGACCGGTGGTGCAAAGCCGGCCAAGAAGGCAGCGCCGAAGAAGGCAGCGCCGAAGGCTGAAGAAACCGCTGAAGCCGCACCGGCTGCAGCAGAAGGCGCCGACGACCTGAAGAAACTCGATGGCGCCGGTCCGGCAGCTGTGAAGAAGCTGAACGAAGCAGGGATCACCACCTTCGCTCAGATCGCAGCAATGTCCGCTGACGACGTCGCACGCGTTGAAGAAGAAACTGGCCTGAAAGGCAAGTTCGAACGCGGTAATTGGGTTGAGCAGGCCAAGGAACTGGCTGGCAACTAAGCCGCCGCTCCCGAACCTAAAAAGTATTCGAAGAACGAGGAGTTCTAACGATGGCACATAAAAAGGCAGGCGGCTCGTCCCGCAACGGCCGCGACTCAGCTGGCCGCCGTCTCGGCATCAAGAAATTCGGCGGGGAAGCTGTGATTCCCGGCAACATCATCGCGCGTCAGCGCGGCACTACCTGGCACCCGGGCACCGGCGTTGGTATGGGCAAGGACCATACCATCTTCGCAACCGTGGAAGGCAAGGTAGAGTTCCAGGCGAAAGCCAACAAGCGAACCTACATTAACGTGCTCCCGGTAGCGGAAGCAGCGGAGTAAAGCCGACGTGAAGTTTCGAAACGCCGGCGTCCCGTAAGACCCCGGCAATTCGAGACAGGTCAGCAATCCGACCAGTCAAGATCCAAGGGGGAGATGGGGCGCCATCTCTCCCTTGATTTGTTTTGGCTGGAGGAAAAGATGGTTGTTGAAAGTGACGGTTTATTAGACGAAAGCAGTCTGGCTGCGGCCCCATTGCCGCAGGAAGCGGTTCGTGTGCGGCTCGACAAGCCGCGTATGGACGATTTGGCCGATATGGTGTTTCTGGCCAACAACAAGAAAGTGGCGGCAAACCTTTCCACCATGCCGCATCCTTTCGCATTGGACGATGCCCGGGCGCTGGTCGCCAAGGCCGCGATCAACCAGCCCCGTTCTGCAAGCTTTGCCATCCGCCTGAAGTTAACCGGCCGGCTGATCGGCATCGCGCGGTATGCCAATGTCGAGCCCGGCGGTCCGGTGCATGTCGGCTATTGGCTGGGTGAACCCTTCTGGGGCCAGGGTCTGGCGACAGAGGCGGTGCATGCACTGGTCGACCATGCCTTCACCTATCACGACATCGGCGAGCTGCAGGGATCCTGCAGGGTCACCAACCCGGCATCGCGCCGGGTGCTCGTCAAATCCGGATTTCAGTATCGCGACCAGGCCATGATCCGCTCTCTCGGGGCGGGGGGCTCGGTGCCCATCGAGCGCTACACGCTGGAGCGGGCTGTCTGGAAGTCATTGAAAAGATGGGGGCAGGGACGATGAGCATGTTGCCTGAGCTGAAAACAAGACGCCTGATCCTGCGGCCGATCGAGATGTCGGACGCCGAAGCCATGGTTGCGCTGGCGGGCAAGGATTTCGAGGTTGCCCGCTGGATGACGTCGTTCACCTGGCCTTATGAGGACGGGGCTGCGGAAGCCTTCCTGAAGACGGTGGTCGGCAAGGATCCGTTCGAAACCGAAGCGCTGTTTGCCATTACGCTCGGTGGGGTGTTCATCGGGGTGGTTGCCATCGAACCGCCGGGTGACCTGGATGATCTGCCGGACCTGCCGACACTCGGCTACTGGCTCGGCCGGGCGTTTCAGGGGCACGGCTATGCCAGCGAGGCTGTAGAGGCTGCTCTCGCCTGGGCGTTCGAAGCCTTTGAGACGGACGCCATAGCCGCGCGCGCCTTTGAGGACAACTTCCGCTCCCGCGGTCTGCTGCGGAAAATGGGTTTCAAGCCTTACTCCATGACGGAACGTTTTTCGAAGGCACTGGATCGCAGGGTTTCCAACGTGATCGTCCGCCTGGCGCGCACCGATTTCGATGCACGCAAGGAAGCGGCCTGATGCCGCCCGTTCTGAAGACCGAGCGTCTGGTCCTTCGAGCCCCGCGCCCGGAGGACCTGGATCGCTGCGCCGAGCTTCTGGGTGACTACGAAGTCGCCAAGATGCTGTCGCGGGTTACCTACCCTTACGATCTGGAGCAGGGCCGGGCTTATCTGGCGCTGTCTGTCGAGCGCTGGTCGACATGGCAGGAGGCGGAAGAACTCGGTTTCCAGATCGACTACGACGGCCTGATGATCGGTGGCGTCGGCTTCAAAAAGTTGCGGGAGACCCCGGAGATCGGCTATTGGCTGGGGCGCGCCTATTGGGGCAAGGGATATATGAGCGAAGCAGTGCAGGCGGCGGTCGCCTGGCTGCTCGGCAATACGGATCACAAGTTGGTCGCCTGCGAAGCCATGACAGAGAACCCGGCTTCGCTCGGCGTTGCCCGGAAATTGGGTTTCCGGGAAGTTGGTGAAGTGGGCTGTGCCAGCGTGTCGCGAGGCTGTACGATGCCCGCCATTCGCACCGAGATGACACGAACAGACTTTCTGAACGGCCATTGATCCGATCGGGATCCGGCCTGAAACAGGACGAAAAGAGAAAAAGAAAATGAAATTCCTAGATCAGGCCAAGATCTATGTGCGCTCTGGCAATGGCGGAGCGGGCTGCGTATCGTTCCGGCGCGAGAAATACATCGAATATGGCGGACCGGACGGTGGTGACGGCGGCAAGGGTGGTGATGTCATCATCGAATGTGTCGACGGCCTGAACACGCTTATCGACTATCGCTACAAGCAGCACTTCAAGGCGGAAACCGGCATTCACGGCATGGGCCGCAACCGCACCGGCGCGCACGGCGGCGACGTTGTGCTGAAGGTTCCTGTCGGTACCCAGATCTTCGAGGAAGACAACGAGACGCTGATTGCCGACCTGACCGAGCTTGGCCAGAAGGTGATGCTTCTGAAAGGGGGCAACGGCGGCTTTGGCAACGCCCATTTCAAGTCGTCGGTCAATCAGGCGCCGCGCAGGGCCAACCCTGGTCTTGAAGGCGAGGAAAAATGGATCTGGCTGCGGCTGAAGCTGATCGCCGATGCCGGCCTGGTTGGCCTGCCCAATGCGGGCAAGTCCACCTTCCTTGCAACGGTATCGGCTGCAAAGCCGAAAATTGCCGACTATCCGTTCACGACCATTCACCCCAATCTTGGCATCGTGCAGATCGACGGTCGCAGCTTTGCCATGGCCGATATTCCCGGACTGATCGAGGGGGCGCACGAAGGCACGGGCCTTGGCGACCGCTTCCTTGGGCATGTCGAACGCACCCGCGTTCTGCTTCATCTGGTTGACGGCTCCGGCCAGGAAGACCCGGGCGAAGCCTATCGGATCGTGCGCGGCGAGTTGGATGCCTATGGCGCCGGGCTTACGGAGAAACCCGAGATCGTGGCGCTCAGCAAGTGCGACGCTCTCAATGAAGACCTGATTGCCGAAAAGGCAGCGAGCCTTGAGGAAGCCTGTGGTCAGAAACCGCTGATCCTGTCCTCGGCCAGCGGCCTCAATGTCGACCGGGCGCTGCGCATGATCGTGCGCGCGATTGACAGGGACAAGGAAGAAGAAGCCAACCAGGTGCCTGCACCCGAACAAGAGGGCTGGCATCCCTGATGTCCCGCAGTCTGAGAGACTTCAGCCGCATCGTTGTCAAGATCGGCTCCGCCCTGCTTGTCGAGCAGGGCGAACTCAAGCGTAGCTGGCTCAACGCGCTGATCGCCGATGTGGTCAAGCTGTCCGATGCCGGTGCGGAGGTGCTGCTTGTCTCCTCCGGATCGATTGCGCTTGGTCGCGGTATTCTCGGGCTGCCTGGTGGGCCGCTGAAGCTGGAGGAAAGCCAGGCGGCGGCCGCAGCCGGACAGATCGCGCTGGCCCAGGCCTATGCGGATGCCCTTGGTGCGCATGGCAAGAAGGCTGGTCAGATCCTGCTCACCCTTGGCGACACGGAAGAAAGGCGGCGCTATCTCAATGCGCGCGCCACTATCGGCACTCTGTTGAAGCTTGGTGCGGTACCGATTATCAACGAAAATGATTCCGTGGCGACTTCCGAAATTCGTTATGGCGACAACGACCGGCTGGCAGCGCGTGTTGCCACCATGGCCAGCGCCGACTGCCTTGTGCTGCTGTCGGATATTGACGGGCTTTATACCGCACCGCCCCAGCAGAACCCCGATGCAGTGTTCCTGCCGGAAGTGCCGCGCATTACCCATGAAATCGAATCCATGGCCGGCAGCGCCGGATCGGAGCTTTCGCGCGGCGGCATGAAGACGAAAATCGATGCCGGCAAGATCGCGACCGCGGCCGGAACGTCGATGGTGATCACCTCCGGCAAGGAACTCAACCCGCTTCAGCGGCTGGATCAGGGCGCCCGCGGCACCTGGTTCCCGGCGCTCAGTTCACCTGCCAGTGCCCGCAAGGCCTGGATTGGCGGCCATCTGGAGCCGCGCGGCGAAATCCGGCTGGATGCAGGTGCGGTCAAGGCGATGACGTCTGGCAAGAGCCTCCTGCCTGCCGGAGTGACATCTGTATCGGGAAGTTTTTCGCGCGGCGACGCCGTGACATTGCTCAACCCGGAAGGCCGGATCATCGGCCGGGGGCTGATTGCATATGACGCGGACGAAGCGCAGTTGATTGCAGGCCGCAACAGCCGCGAGATTGAAGCCATCGTCGGCTATCCGGGCCGGGCGGAAATGATCCACCGGGACGATCTGGTTCTGGAACTGCCCGCGCTCGAGTGAGTGTGAGCGAACCGATGGATGCCTTTTGAGGCAGAACGCGCTAAAACGCGGAAAGACTGGCGGCGGTGAACGCCGCAAAACGGGAGCAAGTGAGTATGCTGGAAGTAGTCGAGGCAAAGACGACCGAGGACTTGATGGCAGAGATCGGGCAGCGCGCCCGTGCTGCCGGCCGGATCCTTGCCATCGCTCCAGCAGACCAGAAGAACAAGGCCCTGGCCGAAATGGCAGCCGCCGTTCGGGTTGCAACACCGGATATTCTTGCAGGCAACCGTCTCGATCTCGAAGCGATGAAGGCAGGCGGCCAGACGGCAGCGTTCCTGGATCGTGGCACGCTTACGGAAGAGCGGATCGAGGCGATTGCCAAAGCCCTTGAGGACATTGTCGCGCTGGACGATCCCGTCGGCAGCGTGATCGCCGCCTGGGATCGGCCGAACGGCCTGAAGATCGAACGTGTGCGCACGCCCCTGGGTGTTATCGGTGTCATTTACGAAAGCCGCCCGAACGTGACCGCGGATGCAGGCGCGCTGTGTTTGAAAGCCGGCAACGCCGTTGTTCTGCGTGGCGGCTCCGACACCATCAATTCCAACCGGGCGATCCATGCGGCCCTGCAGAAAGGCCTCGTCGCCGCCGGTCTGCCGGAAGATGCGATCCAGATCGTTCCGGTGACCGACAGGGCCGCTGTTGGCGAAATGCTGCGCGGTCTTCAAGGCAACCTCGATGTCATCGTCCCGCGTGGTGGCCGCAGCCTTGTCGAGCGTGTGCAGACCGAAGCTCGCGTGCCGGTCTTTGCCCATCTGGAAGGCCTGGTGCATATCTTCGTCGACAAGGCGACCGATCTTGAGAAATCCGTCGAGGTGATCGTCAATTCCAAGCTTCGCCGGACCGGCATCTGCGGGGCGCTGGAAACATTGCTGGTGCATGAAGACGTGGCCCACAGCCACTTGCCGGTGATCGTGAAGGCACTTCAGGAAAAGGGCTGCGAGATCCGGGGCGGTGCGATTGTGCGCGACATTTGCGAAAACATCGTGCCGGCAAGCGAGGACGACTGGTCGACGGAGTATCTGGACAAGATCCTTTCGGTGAAGGTGGTCGCGGATCTCGACGCTGCCATGGAGCATATCGCGCGCTACGGTTCCAACCATACCGATTGCATCCTGACCGAAGATCAGGCGACTGCCGACCGGTTCCAGCGGGAAGTGGATTCAGCCATCGTGCTGCACAATGCGTCGACCCAATTTGCCGATGGTGGAGAATTCGGCATGGGTGCGGAGATCGGCATTGCCACTGGGCGCATGCATGCACGCGGACCAGTCGGCGTGGAGCAGCTGACCAGCTTCAAGTACAAGGTGCGCGGCACCGGCCAGACCCGCCCGTGACGACCGCCCTTGAAGACCGCCAGGAATGCCCGCCCGTAATGACCAATCGTGAGTTCGCCTGAATGAGCCCCTTGAGTCTTGGCGCGGGACTGGACCGTGACTGGATGAAACTGCCCCATGCCGAGCCGGGCAACCGCATCGGCATTTTCGGCGGATCCTTCAATCCTCCTCATTCAGGTCACCGGTTGGTGGCTTCGACCGTGTTGAAGCGGCTGGGGCTGGATCAGGTCTGGTGGCTGGTGACACCTGGCAACCCGCTCAAGAGCCACGCGGACCTGGCGCCGCTGGAGCGGCGGCTGCGCCTGACGGGGGACCTTGCCGACCATCCACGCATGAAGGTCACCGCCTTCGAGCAGGTTCTGGGAACACCCTATACGGCCAGAACGCTGGTTGCCCTGCGCCAGATGCGTCCATCTGTCCGATTCGTTTGGGTCATGGGGGCTGACAATTTAGCCGGCTTCCATCGCTGGCAGGACTGGCGCGACATCGTCGGCTCTGTGCCGATCGCCATTGTCGACCGGCCGGGAGCCTCCTTGTCAGTGATGTCGTCTCCCATGGCAAAAGCCTATGAAAAATATAGGCTTCCTGAAGAAGATGCAGCACTTCTGCCGGAAATGGAGGCGCCGATCTGGACTTTTCTGCACACGCCATTGGACCGGACATCGTCCACCGATCTGCGCCTTGGGCAAAGGCGGTAAACAGCGGATTTGCCAAGAATTCCCGCGTGTCTTGAAAATGCCAAACGGGAAGCGGTATTATAGGGACGGTCGCGATGAGCGCGGCCGAGGTACGGTCAACCGGTCCTGCATCCAAAACGGGTGACGTACGAAGTCGGACGTTTCAGTTCGTGACGACGTTGGGCGCGGGACGGCATAAACGGCGAAAGGCACAACACCTGACCATGACCTTTGAAAGTGGGCGGACAGACATGTCCTCTCCTCTGCAGGCTTCCGTAGGTAAAGAACTTGCGGCAGACCTCCTCGATACGGTCCTCACCAGTCTTGACGACTCCAAAGCTGAGGACGCTGTTACCCTCGACATCGCAGGCAAGAGTTCACTGGCCGATTACATGGTAATCGTGTCCGGTCGTTCCCATCGTCACGTGGGCGCGATTGCCGAGCACTTGCTGAAAGACCTCAAATCGGCCGGCGCCGGATCGGCAACGGTTGAGGGTCTGAACATTTGCGATTGGGTGCTGATCGATGCGGGTGATGTGATCGTACACATCTTCCGTCCGGAGGTTCGCGGCTTCTACAATCTTGAGAAGATGTGGGCACCGGAAGAGGATGCGGCACCGCATTACATCGGCTGAGCCGGCATTGAGGCCCTGAAGCAGGGCCTCCGTCTGCTGCCGGGCAGATTTTTCACCGGATCGATCTCCGGCAGGGACTTATGCGCTTTACGCTCTTCTGCATTGGCAAAATGAAAGCCGGTGCGGACAAAGAACTTTTCGACCGATATATCGACCGCGCCCGCAAGACAGGCCGCGGTCTCGGCGTTACCGAAGTCATCATCAACGAAATGCCGGAAAGCCGTGCGCAGCGCGCCGATGACCGCAAGGCGGAAGAAGCGCGGGGAATTCTTGCCGCGCTCAACGCCGGGGCGCGGCTGGTGGTGCTGGACGAGAACGGCAAGAACCTGACCAGCCCGGCCTTCAGCCAGAAACTGGAAGCCTGGAAGGATGAAGGTGTTCCCGACGTGGTCTTTGCCATTGGCGGAGCGGATGGTCACGGCCAGGAGGTTCTGAGCCGCGCCGATCTTAAACTCGCTCTTGGTGCCATGACCTGGCCGCATCAGATCGCCCGCATTCTTTTGGCGGAGCAGGTCTACCGCGCCATGACGATCCAGTCCGGTCACCCTTATCACCGTGTGTGAGACTTCTGAAAAAGCCCTGGGAGAGAACTGGTGATACCGGCACTTGAGACCGAAAGACTGATTCTGCGGCCGATGACCATGTCGGACTGGCCGGCGTACGAGGCTTTGATGGCCTCGGATCGATCCCAATATATGGGAGGCCCGCTATCGCGGTTTGCAGCCTGGGGCCTGTTCTGTCACGACATTGCGCAATGGCAGTTGATGGGGCATGGGGCCCTGATGATGGAGGCGCGCGGCTCCGGCGAGGTCTTCGGTCAGGTCGGTATCAATCATGGCCCGCTTTTTCCGGAACATGAACTCGGCTGGTTCGTCTATGAGCATGCGGAGGGCAGTGGCTACGCTTTCGAGGCGGCCAGGGCCTTTCGTGACTGGGCACGGCAGGAACGCCGTCTACCGTCGCTCGTCAGTTATATGGATCAGGAAAACACCCGCTCGGCGCGCCTTGCCGAACGGCTTGGAGCCCATCTCGATGTCGATGCTGCGCGCCCGGACCCCAAGGATATTGTCTACAGACATTACTGATTGTGAAGGACAGGAGATGGGGTTTTCGTCGGAAAACCTGTTGTCGTAACGGCACTATGACCAAAAATTAACGATTGAAACGGCGGAAAAAGGCGAGAATGCCTGTATCTCGCCGCATTCGCCACGTAACGGTCATCGATCAGACAGAAGAGGGAATGCGATCCTCGGTGGGAGCAGAAGTTAATTGGCCGGTCACTAGGGTAAACGGTTCGTTAACGCAGACTGTGTATCGCATTGGAAGATAACCCTTTGGGAGCTTAGGCAGGTTGATAGCGGATCGCATGACAGCGGCGCGTTCGGAACTCGAGAGACGGAAGAAATTCCGCCCGCTCTTGAGTGGCCTGACTGCGGCCTTGCTCGTTCTGCCCCTGCCAGCCGGATCGACGGAAAGTGTCGATGAGACCACCACCCAGGAACAGGCGGCTCCGCCTGCTGAGGTGACTGCTGCACTGGAACGCAAGAAACAACGCGAAGAGGAACTTGCCGCGCTGTCGCGCGATATCGAGGTATCGACGGACCGGCAGGCGACCATCGCACGCGAAATCCGCGCACTTGATCGCGACCGGGACACGTTGAATGCCAAGATCATCAGCACGTCCGACACGATCAAGGGCCTGGAAGGCGAACTGACCGATACCGAGCGGCGGCTGCGCGCGCTGGGGGAGAATGAGGACGCGGTGCGCTTGTCGCTGATTGCTCGCCGCGACGTGCTGGCAGAAGTTCTGGCTGCCCTGCAGCGAATCGGACGCCGTCCGCCACCGGCGCTTGCCGTGCGCCCGAGCGACGCGCTGTCGGCTGTGCGCAGTGCGATTCTCCTGAACGCGGTCATGCCGGAGCTGAAGGTAGAAACCGAGGCACTGGCAGCAGATCTTGAGGAATTGCACCGCCTGAAGACGGTGATTGCTGAGGAAAAAAACCGCCTGCGCGGCGACGCGATGCGATTGGCTGAGGAAAAGTCCCGGCTGGAGCTTCTTCTGAGCGCGAAAAGGCAGGAACATCAAAGATCGGTACAGGACCTTCAGGAAGAGAAGGAGCGTGCAGCGGAACTTGCGGACAAGGCGGGATCTCTCCAAGAATTGATCGCGACCCTGGAAGTGGAAATCGAGAGCGCCCGGGAGGCGGCGGAAAAGTCGCGTCAGGCAGCACTCGAGGCCAGGAAAAATCCGTCGCGCTCGTATGATCCCTTTGCAGATCCTGGGCGTCTGGCACCGGCCATTTCGTTCCAGGAAGCCAAGGGCAAGCTGCCTCAGCCTGTTGCCGGTACGCTTTTGAAGGACTATGGCCAGGAAGACGATTTCGGCGGTGTGACGGAGGGTCAATCTATCGCCACACGGCCTGGGTCCAATATTACGTCACCTGCCGACGGATGGGTGGTCTATTCCGGACCGTTCCGTTCGTTCGGACAGCTCTTGATCCTGAATACCGGCGACGGCTACCATGTGTTGCTGGCCGGAATGGACCGGATCGATGCGGAGTTGGGGCAATTTGTTTTGACCGGGGAACCGGTCGGAGTGATGGGCGCAACCCAGTGGGCAAGCGCTTCGACGTTCGGTTTGGGCTCGACCCAGCCGATCCTTTATGTTGAATTCCGGAAAGACGGTCGTGCGATCGATCCCACACCCTGGTGGGCACGCACTGAAGAAGAAAAGGCTCGCGGATGATACGGAAAGCTTCCTTGCTGCTTGTGGGTGCTCTCATGGGAGCAGCAGCAATCACGACACTGTCCCAGATGCCGATCAATGTCTCGGTAGCGGCCAATGCGGCGGCAACGGATACGTACCGGCAGCTTAACCTGTTTGGCGACGTGTTCGAACGCGTGCGGTCAGACTACGTGGAAGTCCCTGATGACGCCCAGCTCATCGAGAGCGCCATCAACGGCATGTTGACCTCCCTCGACCCGCACTCCAGCTACATGTCTCCGAAGAGCTTCCGGGACATGCAGGTGCAGACCCGCGGCGAATTCGGTGGTCTCGGCATTGAAGTCACCATGGAAGAAGGCCTCGTGAAGGTCGTGTCGCCGATTGACGATACGCCTGCCGCCAAGGCCGGTGTCCTGGCAGGTGACTACATCACCTACATCGATGGCGAACAGGTCCAGGGACTGACCCTCAACGAAGCGGTCGAAAAGATGCGCGGTCCGGTCAAGACGGACATCGTGGTGACGGTGCGCCGCAAGGGCCGCGCCGAGCCGTTCGACATCACCATCACCCGCGACATCATCCGCATCCGTTCGGTTCGCTGGCGGGAAGAGGATGACGTCGGATATGTTCGCGTCACCCAGTTCAACGAACAGACCTTCGACGGCCTGAAGGAAGGCATCGAGGAAATGACCGCGAACATTGGTGAAGACAAGCTCAAGGGCTTCGTCATCGACCTGCGCAACAACCCGGGTGGTCTGCTGGATCAGGCAATTGCCGTTTCCGACGCCTTCCTGGACCGTGGCGAGATTGTTTCGACACGTGGCCGTGAAGCCGACGAAACCCAGCGCTACAACGCACGGGCTGGCGACCTGACAACCGGCAAGCCGGTAATCGTGCTGGTCAACGGCGGCTCCGCCTCCGCTTCGGAAATCGTTGCAGGTGCGCTGCAGGATCATCGCCGGGCAACCATTCTCGGCACACGGTCCTTCGGCAAGGGCTCGGTGCAGACGATCATCCCGCTTGGTGCCAACGGCGCCATCCGCCTGACCACGGCTCGGTACTACACCCCGTCTGGCACATCGATCCAGGCCAAGGGCATCGTGCCGGACATTGAGTCCCTGCAGGATCTGCCGGACGATCTGGTCGGCCGTGTCGATACCAAGGGCGAAGCCGGTCTTCGTGGCCACCTGGAAGCCTCCGAAGGTGAGGAAGAATCCGGTAGCCAGGCCTATGTGCCGTCCGATCCGAAGGACGATACCCAGCTGAACCTGGCACTCGACCTTCTGCGCGGTAATCAGGTGAACAGCGCCTTCCCGCCGGTCTCCGACAGCGCGGCTGTCAAAAACTAAATCAAAAAACGCGCGCCGGTCCGCCGGCGCGCGACTTGCCGTTCTCGTTCTGCGTATATCAAAAACAAACTTTCCGTTTCGGGGACATCCTGAAACCGGGCAATAGGCTCAGGACGATATGTCGAGCGAAGATCTCACAGCTCCTTTAGGCATGGGCAAGCGGCGGCTGGTCAGGCTGCCGTTCGGTCTTATCGGGGTCGGAATTCTGAGCGTGATCCTCACTTCTACGCTCGTCTGGATCACTGTTGTCGACGACCCGCTTGGCGGAGAACCCGTCGCCGTTCTGCCGCTCGACGCCATTGTCGAAGGCGTGACCTCCCAGGACATCGAAGTGGTTGAGATCCGCCCGGGCATCAACGGTGACCTGGGCCCGAACCTGCGTCCGGAAAGCAGCAAGGATCTGCTTGGCCCGCGCTACGACATGGTCATGCGACCGGACGGACTGGGTCCGGAAGCCCCGGTAACCGGCCTGTCGATCAATCCGGACAGCCGTGTCAGCGAACGGTCCGATTTCGGGTTCCTGCCGAAAGTCAGCGATGCCGGTATCCGTCCGCTGGATGCCTATTCCCGGCCCATCGTTCGCGAGTTCACCTCGATCCCGAAAATTGCCGTCATCGTGACCGGGCTCGGCCTGAGTGAAACCGGTACGCAGAACGCCATTACCCGGTTGCCGGCCGATACGACCTTTGCGCTTGCCCCTTATGGTGAAGACCTGGACCTGTGGATGCAGCAGGCCCGGACCAAGGGCCATGAACTGCTGCTGCAATTGCCGCTGGAGCCGTTCGATTTTCCCGACAATGACCCGGGCCCGCACACGCTGCTGGTCAGCCTGCGCCCCAATGAAATGATGGATCGGCTTGGGTTCCTGCTCACGCGGGCGACCAATTATGTCGGCGTCATTCCTGAAATGGGCGCGCGTTTCACGGCGACGAAACCCTCCATGGAGTTCCTTCTGGAAAAACTGAAGGCGCGTGGCCTGATGTTCGCCGACAACGGCACATCTTCCCGGTCCATCGCCGATGATGTCTCCAAGGAAATGCGCGTTCCCTTCAGTGGGGTGGACGTGGTGCTGGACGAAGTACCGCGTGAAGACGATATTAACGCCAAGCTGCTGCAGCTGGAAAGCGTCGCCCGTGCCCGCGGTGTCGCGGTGGCGACCGCATCCGCATTGCCTGTGACCGTGCGCCAGCTGGAAAAGTGGGTGCAGGATCTTGAAGAGCGCGGTCTCCAGCTGGTCCCCGTCAGCGCGACCATCGATCGATAATTCTGAGAAACTGAGCACCAAGAGGTATTCGTGAAGAAGCTGGCACTCGGACCGGGATTTCCGGAACCCGTCGACGGTCTTCCCTATCGGCCCTGCGTCGGTATCATGCTGATCAACAAGGCAGGCAAGGTCTGGATCGGCAGCCGCGATGATGGAGGCAGTTCCTCCAACTACGAATATTGCTGGCAGATGCCGCAAGGCGGCATCGACAAGGGCGAAGCACCCGAACCGGCTGCCCGGCGCGAGCTTTACGAGGAAACCTCGATCAAGTCCGTTTCCCTTCTGGAAGAAGCCCCGGAGTGGTTCGCCTACGACTATCCAGAAGAGGTCGTCCGCACATCGCGCAAGGGCAAGTATCGCGGTCAGGCTCAGCGCTGGATCGCCTACCGCTTCGACGGATCGGAAGACGAAATCGATATCCTCACGCCCCCGGACGGCCACACCGCGGAATTCAGCGAGTGGCGCTGGGAAGATGCCGACCGGCTGCCCGGTTTGATCGTGCCATTCAAGCGCCCAGTCTATGAGCGCGTGGTTGCCGCGTTTTCCCATCTGACCTCGTAAAACGAAGCTCATCCGACACGGGCTGAAAAGCCCCCTGGAACCTGCCGGGTTCGCGGTGCTTTTTGTCCGTGAGGTGCTCCAAAGCGTCAGCATTGGAGTCCCGCTTGTCGTTTTTCAAACAGACAGGCTGACTCGGCGCGGCTAACATCCGGACCAAAATGCGGGGTAGGTCCTGGGTTCGCCTGTTCGAACCATCAGCCGCCCCCGCGAAGATCGAGAGAGGAGCGCGGACGCGAAATCCAGATGCGCTCCAGCAATACGGGAGGTACGCCAATGTCTTTCGGCAAGGGGCTTTCACGCAAGCCGTCCCAGCCAAAAGGGCGTCAGTTGGAAGATGCGGCCCTGGACGAAGTCCGGAATTTGCTGGGTGATGAGCCGCGCCGGCGCGACCTGCTCATTGAACATCTGCACAAGATCCAGGACGCATTTGGCTGTCTTGAGGCTCGGCACCTGCGCGCATTGGCCGACGAGATGCGCCTGTCGCAAGCCGAGGTCTATGAGGTCGCGAGCTTTTACCACCATTTCGACATCGTCCGGGAAGGGGATGCAAAGCCTGCACCTCTGACCATTCGTGTTTGCGACAGCGTTGCCTGCGCGCTCAAGGGGGCGGACGCTCTGGCTGCTGCGCTTGAAGCCGGGGTTGATCCGGCAAAAGTCCGCATCCAGAAAGTTCCGTGCATCGGGCGCTGTGCCGGTGCCCCGGCCGTGCAGGTCGGCAAGCGGGCCATCGACAACGCAAGCGAAGTGTCCGTGCGCGCTGCCTTGTTCGAAGGAACGTCCGATCCGGTGGTTCCCGATTACATCAAGCTGGATGCCTACCGCGAGGCTGGTGGTTACAAGTTGCTGGAGCGCGTGCGCGCAGGTGAACTGGATGCAGCGGCAATTGCGGACAAGGCGCTGGAAGCAGGCCTTCGCGGCCTGGGCGGTGCAGGCTTCCCGACCGGCACGAAATGGAAGATCGTCCACGACCTGCCGGCTCCGAAATACCTCACCATCAATGGCGATGAAGGCGAACCAGGCACGTTCAAGGACCGCGTTCACCTGGAACGCGACCCGCACCGGATGCTCGAGGGCGCGCTGATTGCCGCCCATGCGATTTCCGCCGCGCGCATCTATCTCTATATGCGCGACGAATATCCGGCGGTTCTCCAGATCCTGAAGACCGAAATCGAGGCCCTGCGCGAAGCGGGCATCATCACGACCATCGACATCGAACTGCGCCGCGGGGCGGGAGCCTATATCTGCGGCGAGGAAAGCGCGATGATCGAATCGATCGAAGGCAAGCGCGGCCTGCCACGCCACCGCCCACCGTACATTGCCCAGGTCGGCCTGTTCGGTCGGCCGACGCTCAATCACAACATAGAAACCCTGTTCTGGATCAGGGATATCGTCGAGAAGGGTTCGGAGTGGTTCGCCAGCCACGGCCGCCGTGGCCACAAGGGCTACCGCTCCTTCTCGGTTTCCGGCCGTGTCAGGGCCCCAGGCGTCAAGATGGCCCCGGCGGGGATCACCATGAACGAGCTTCTGGCAGAATACTGCGGTGGCATGGAAGAGGGGCACGTCTTCAAAGGCTACCTGCCCGGTGGTGCATCCGGGGGCATCTTGCCCGCGTCTCTTGCCGACGAGCCGCTGGATTTCGGTACGCTCGACAAATACGGCTGTTTCATCGGCAGCCACGCGATCGTCGTTTTCTCCGATCAGGATGACATGCGCGATGTGGCATTGAACCTGATGCGCTTCTTCAAACACGAGAGTTGCGGTCAGTGCACGCCCTGCCGGTCCGGAACGGAGAAGATGGAACATCTGCTGGCAGCAGGCGATTGGGACAAGACGAAGATCACGGATCTCGATGAAGTCATGCGCTCGGCATCCATTTGCGGTCTTGGGCAGGCAGCCAGCAATCCGGTCACGTCGGTGCTGAAATTTTTCCCGGAGGAGTTCGAGAAATGAGCCAGGTCACTTTCTCCCTCGACGGTCGGATGGTCACCGCGGAAGACGGCGAAACCATCTGGCAAGTTGCCAAGCGTGAAGGCGTCGCCATTCCGCATCTCTGCCACAAGGACGCTCCGGGTTATCGCTCCGACGGCAATTGCCGTGCCTGTATGGTCGATATCGAGGGCGAGCGCGTGCTTGCCGCTTCCTGTATTCGCACCCCTGCCGAAGGCATGGTGGTGAAGACCGCCAGCGAACGTGCTTCCAAGGCACGCGAGATGGTGTTCGAACTTCTGGCAGCCGACCAGCCGTCGCGCGACCATCATCCTGACCCGGAAAGTGATTTCTGGAAATGGTCCGACCATGTCGGTGTCTCCACCAGCCGCTTTGCCCCATGCGCCAAACCGGCCCAGGACATTTCCCATCCGGCCATAGCGGTCAATCTGGACGCCTGCATCGCGTGCAATCTGTGCGAGCGAGCCTGCCGGGAAGTACAGGTCAACGACGTTATCGGCATGGCGGATCGCGGTTCGCACACGGTGCCGGTGTTCGATCTGGCAGACCCGATGGGTCTTTCAACCTGCGTTGCCTGCGGCGAATGCGTGTCGGCCTGTCCGACCGGGGCCCTGATGGAAAAGAGCCTTCTGGATGCCAGCGCCAGCAAGCGCGAGATCTTTGCCGAAGAAACCGTCGACAGCGTCTGTCCTTTCTGTGGTGTGGGCTGCCTGACGTCTGTCTCGGTGAAGGACGGCAAGATCGTCAGCGTCGAGGGACGCGACGGCCCGGCCAACGAGAACCGGCTCTGCGTCAAGGGCCGCTTCGGCTTCGATTATGTTTCCAGCCCCGAGCGCCTGACCAAGCCGCTGATCCGCCGGGACGATGCGCCCAAGCGTGGCGACATTGCCATGACGCTGGAAAACCATCTCGACTATTTCCGTGAGGCAACCTGGGACGAAGCGCTCGAGCGAGCCGTTGGTGGTCTTAAAGCGGTTTATGACGCCAAGGGCGGCCGTGGTATTGCGGGCTTCGGCTCGGCCAAGGGCTCCAACGAAGAGGCTTATCTCTTCCAGAAGCTGATCCGCCAGGGTTTCCAGACCAACAATGTCGACCACTGCACGCGTCTCTGCCACGCCTCTTCCGTGGCTGCGCTCATGGAGGGCATCGGTTCGGGTGCAGTGACAGCCCCGTTCAATGCAGCCGGCGACGCAGACTGCATGATCGTGATCGGCGCTCGTCCGGAACAGAACCACCCGGTTGCCGCGACCTACATCAAGCAGGCGGCCAAGAACGGCACAAAGCTGATCGTCATGGACCCGCGCGGCCAGGGGCTGATGCGCTTTGCGGACTACGGCTTGAAGTTCAAGCCGGGAACCGATGTGGCGATGTTGAACGCGATCCTCAACGTCATCATCACCGAAGGCCTCTACGACAGCCAGTATATCGCCGCTCACGTGGACGGCTTCGAGGCACTGAAGGAAAAGATCGTCGATTTCACGCCGGAAGCGATGGAGCCGGTCTGCGGCATCGACGCCCAAACCCTGCGGGAAGTCGCAAGGCTTTACGCCACCAGCGCCAAGTCGATCATCTTCTGGGGCATGGGCGTTTCGCAGCATGTCCACGGCACCGACAACGTCCGCTGCCTGATTGCCATGGCGCTGACAACCGGCCAGATAGGCCGCCCGGGCACCGGCCTGCATCCCCTGCGCGGTCAGAACAACGTGCAAGGGGCATCCGACGCCGGGCTCATTCCGATGGTGTTCCCGGACTATCGTTCAGTTGAAAACCCGGATATCCGCGCCGAATTCGAAGACGCCTGGGGCCGCACGCTCGACCCCGCGCGCGGTTTGACCGTGGTGGAGATCATGGACGATATCCTGGATGGTGGCATCGAGGCGATGTTCGTTCAGGGTGAAAACCCGGCCATGTCTGATCCGGACCAGGCCCATGCCCGCAAGGCACTCGCCAGTCTGAAACATCTTGTGGTTCAGGATATCTTCCTGACCGAAACCGCCTGGCATGCGGACGTGATCCTGCCTGCCTCCGCCCATGCGGAAAAGCTCGGTACGTTCACGAACACCAACCGCCAGGTTCAGATCGGCCGTCCTTGCGTGCCGATGCCCGGTGAAGCACGCGCCGACTGGCAGATCCTCATCGATATCGCCAACCGCCTGGGCCTGAACTGGACCTATGACGGCGTGCCGGCGATCTATGAGGAAATGCGGTCGCACATGAATTCGCTGAGCAACATTTCCTGGGAAAGGCTGGAGCGCGACGGCACGGTCACCTATCCGGCGGATGCCCCGGACAAGCCTGGCAACGAGATCTTGTTCGGCCAGTCCTTCCCGACGGCAGATGGCCGCGGACGCATCGTGCCGACGGATCTGGTGCCGCCGGATGAACTTCCCGACGATGATTTCCCGTTGGTGCTGACCACGGGTCGCATGCTGGAGCATTGGCATACCGGTGCCATGACGCGGCGTGCGGAAGTGCTCAATGCCATCGAACCGGAGCCAGTCGTTTCCATGAACCCGCGCGATATCGAGCGCTCGGGTCTGGACATCGGCCAGCAGGTGAGGGTGGAAACACGGCGCGGCGCAATCACATTGACCCTGCGCGCAGACCGGGACGTGTCGACAGGCATGCTCTTCATCCCGTTCTGCTTCAGCGAAGCCCCGGCCAACTTCCTGACCAACCCGCAGCTGGACCCCTTCGGCAAGATCCCGGAGTTCAAGTTCTGTGCGGCGCGGATCGGAACGGTCGGACAGCAGCAGGCGGCAGAGTGACGCCGGGTCTCGCCAGAACTCAAGGAACGAGCTAACTGCTTGAAGGCAAAAAAGGGCGGCCACTGGCCGCCCTTTTGGTATTTGCATTCACGTGGTCAGAGCAATCAATTGGCAACAATCTTGACTGCAAGCAGATCCGGCAGGGTTTGCGGTGCTGCCATCGAACCCAGGATCTGCGCCAGCGGAACCGGGTTCGGCGGTGTCAGGGTGACCTTCAGTTCCCCCGGATTGTCGAGGAACTTGGACGCTGCTTCAGTAACCATCTGCGTGAAGGCCGCATTCTGGATCGGCGCGGTCATTTGCGTCGCCTGTGCCACCAGGGCTTCCCGGAAGACATTTTCGGGGATGTTCTGAGCCTCGGCAATGTGGGCCAGGCCCTTCTTGGTGAGGCCGGCATCCTTGAAGGTCAGGGATGCGTCGACGAACTGGGCAACCACAAGGGCCATTTGTCCCTGGTTCTCGGGATCCTCGAACAGGGACTTCGGTACGTTTGCAAGACGTGCGGACAATTCGGCGCGGCCGAGCCCTTCGACATCCACCATCATGCGCTCCAGGCGCAGTTCCAGCGTTGCCTCGTCCCAGTAGAGCCGGGTCTCGTCGGACCAGACGACCGTTTCCAGACCGAGAGCTTCCAGCAATGCCTGGGCTTCCGGGTCATCAATGGCCGCGACAGGCACTTTCAGCCCTTCGGTCCTGGCGTGAAAGCTGGTCGGGATTGGCGGCACCGTAGTGGACAGCGTCATCTCGGCTCTGCCGATTTCGGTCCGACCGAGGTCCGGCACGGCAACGTCCAGTCCTTCCAGTTCATAACCGAAAGAGCGCGGCATGAACGCGCGGGCCACCTCCATCGGGTGATCCTCGCCGAAGCTTGGGTCCGCCATCAATGTGCTGATCATGGCACGCATGGGCGTATATTCGGCGAATTCGATATCGCCAATCGCCGCCCAGTCGATCTTGACCGATGCACCTTCCGGCAGGTCCGGGGCATCGAGACCGACCATCATCATTTCGCCGATACCGTCGGAGTTGATCTCCGACATGGACATTTCCTTGATGGCGATTTCCATCGGCTTTTCTGGACCAGGCATCGGTATGGTCACGTTGATACCGCTGATGCGGGCATCGGTGACGCCGAACGACCGGTAGAACTGGAATACGCCGGTGATCAGTTCTTCAGGGGCTGGAACCTGCTTGGCAAACAGACTGTCGAACAGGGCAAGGATGTTGTTGTCACGCTTCAGAACGGTGACTTCTGAAATCGAGGTCTTGTCGACGGCAATTTCAATCGCAAGCCCGTCGGCGATGTCCTGTTTGGACTTGTAGTCGATCGCCGAAGCCGAGCCGAGCATGACCACTTCATCGCCGGTTTCGGGAACATCGGGGTCAAACAGATCGAAGAACGCGGCCGCGTCCATGTCCGTGTAAACGGTCTTGCCCTGGCTGGTGGTCTGGTTCAGCATCTGGCCCGAGGTCGTGTCCAGGGTCTGCATCGACTGGCTCATGCTGTCGATCGTGTATTCCCCGATCCGGCCATCCACAGCGTCGGCCATGCGGTAGCCGGCAATCTGCATGGTGCCTGACAGAACCAGAGTGTCCTTGCCGTCTTCGACCTCATGTGCCTCGATGGTCATCGCCGTGTTGTCGGCCTTGACTTCGTCGTAGGAAGTCAGGAGGGCGGCCTTCACGAACGGCAGCCAGCGGCTGACCTGATGCGCCTCGTCTTCTGCCGGCACTTCCGGCATGGTGAAGCTGTAGTTCGTCGCGGAAACTCCGCTCAACCGGCCGTCGATCTTCAACCGGCCCTTGCCTTCGGCGCTGGCGGAAAGAACCATTTCTGAATCGTCGGAATAGACCCAGTTTGCGGCGTCAAAGTCGCCGTCTTCATGGCTGAGACCTGTAATGGTGACCGTGCCGCTGCTGAATGAAAGCGAATAGGTCAGGTCGGTCAGCTTTTCCGGTTCGATATCCGTGGCGCCGTCATTGCCCGTGACATCCGTTTCCTCTGCCGGAATATCCTCGATCGTTCCGCTGAAGGAGATCGTGCTGTCGGTGAGGGTCAGAGTATCGGTACCTTCGTCATAAGCGACGCTACCGTTTTCGACCTCGACACCCAGGCTCTTCAAGCCTTCTACATAAGCTTCATAGGCGGTCTCGCCGGTGTCCTGCGCAAGGGCGGAGCCGGAAACCAGCGCAAGCGCGGTGCCGAGCATGAGGAGCCGGACGCGGGCCCTGGCTGGTTTGGATGAGAAAACGGAGGCGGGCTGAAAATTCAATGTCGTGGCTCCAATAAAATGATCGGAATCGAGCGGTTTGAACGAGATCGGTCCCGATAGGGTTGGACGTCCAAGTCCTCATCAAGACCTAGGCCATTCCATGACTATGTACCAATCACATGACAAGGTCGAATCGGGAAAAGCCGGATCAGGATTGCGCGAGGAGCCATTCAGAACGCACGGTCTCGTCCGTTTCAACGCGCAACGCCGCGGTTTTGCGGGCCTGAAAATCTTCCTGTGCAGAAAGTTGGCCGAGTGCCCAGACGGCGGTGCCGCGAACAAGGGCGTCGGCATCGTCGAGCAGCGCTTCGATCCTGCCGAGCAGTTCAGTTTCTCCGGAATTGCCGGCGGCAATCAAAACGTTGCGCAGAAACTTTCCCCGTCCGATCCGTTTCACCGGCGATCCGGAAAAGAGCTGGCGGAAAGCTGCGTCGTCCAGCGACAGGAGGTCTGCAAGCTTCGGAGTAATCATCTCCTCCCGGGCAATCAACTTGGCCTCCCTGGCAGCTTCGGCAAACTTGTTCCAGGGACAGGCAGCCAGACAATCGTCACAGCCGTAAATTCGGTTGCCGATGGCGTTGCGAAACGCGTCCGGAATGGGGCCGGGGTGTTCGATGGTGAGGTAGGAAATGCAGCGCCTCGCATCGAGCTGATAAGGCGCGGGAAATGCGTTCGTCGGGCAACTGTCGAGGCAGGCGCGGCAGGAGCCGCAATGATCGCGTTCCGCACCGCTCGGCGGCAGATCCAGTGTGGTGAAGATCGAGCCGAGGAAAAACCAGGACCCGAGATCTCGTGACACCAGGTTCGTGTGCTTGCCCTGCCAGCCAAGCCCGGCAGCCTCCCCGAGCGGCTTTTCCATCACCGGTGCGGTATCGACGAATACCTTCACATCGCCACCGGATCGGGAAACCAGGAAGCTGGCCAGTTCCTTCAAGCGACCCTTGATGACATCGTGATAGTCGCGGTGTCGCGCATAGACGGAAATGCCGCCGGTGGTCTTGTCGGCCAAATGGGCGAGGGGATGTTCGTGCGGTGCGCTGCCGGGGCCATAGTTCATCGCCAGCATGATGACAGAGCGAACCTCCGGCCATAGCGCTTGCGGTGAGGATCGGCGGTCGGCGGTTTCCGCCATCCAGGCCATGCTGCCTTCATAACCCTTGTCCAGGAAGTGCCGCAGGCGTTCGCCCGCTTCCGGAATGCTGTCGGCAGCTGCAACCTTCACGCCGTCGAAACCGAGGGCGCGGGCCTTCTCCTCAAAGGCGGTCAGAAGCTTTTGCGTCTTTCGGTCCAAGGCCTTCGGCTGCTCGCTGGAACAACGTTCAGTTCAACCGGAACCGGTTGAACGCACGAAGAATGCGTCAGAAATCGAGATCCGCATAGGTCTGTGCGGCCGGCATGCCCAGCACCTTCTCGCCCAGGAGCGGGCGCATCGACGGCCGCGACTTGACCCGCGCATACCAGCTCTTGATGTCTTCCTGATCGCTCCAGGGCACTTCGCCCAGATAGTCGGCACACGACAGGGAGGCCGCAAGGGCGAAGTCGGCGAAGGTCAGCCGGTCGCCGGCAACCCAGCGGCGGGAGGCGACCAGATAGCCGAAGTACTTCAGGTGGTGATGGATATTTGCCCGGGCAACGCGCAGGGCTGCCGAATCCGGTTCACCGCCGCCGGCGGACTTCGGCATGATCTGCTTGTAGATGCGTTCACGCACAAGATGACCGATCACTTCCTGATCGAACTTTCCGAGGCTCCACTCGACCAGGCGTCTCGTTTCTGCGCGGGCATCGGGATGATCCGGCATCAACCGGCGGTCGGCAACCGCATAGCCCCGGGTTTCGTCCAGATACTCCATGATCGGTCCGGCGCCGCAAATGGCAGGGCCTTCGTTTTCCACGATAACCGGCACGGTGCCTGCCGCGTTCAGCACCAGGAGCGCCTGAGGCCGCTCCCATGGGTTCACGTGATGCTCCTCGAAGGCGGCTCCGTATTCGCTCAGGATGAGCCGGATGAACCTTGAAGATGGCGAGAACGGATGATGGTAGAGCGTCAGCATGAAGGGGTTAAGAGCCTGAACTGTGGCAAGACTACGTCAAAGCGAATGCCGAATGCTGCAATCGCCTTAACGGAGAGTTTGCCCCGAATATGGTTATCAAGGGTTTGACGGCGTGACTTCGCTTCGTCAAATAAGCGGCGACTTGGGAGACGCCCTGAGTCGCGAGACATACTTGGTCAGGCTGGTTTTCATCAAGCCATTTGGAGACAAGATACACAATGGACGGCCAAACGATTGTTAATGCTCTCATTTTGGGGATTGTCGAAGGTCTGACCGAGTTCATTCCCGTCTCGTCAACCGGTCACATCCTGCTGCTGGGGCATTTTCTCGGCTTCGACAGCACAGGCAAAACTTTCGAGGTTCTGATCCAGCTCGGCGCCATTCTGGCGATCCTGTCGGTTTATTTCGGCCGTTTGTGGACGCTTCTGGTTACGCTGCCAAGTGATCCCTCCAGCCGGCGCTTCGTGGCCGGTATCCTGATTGCCTTCCTGCCGGCCGCCGTCATCGGCGTGCTGCTGCATGGTTTCATCAAGGAAGTGCTGTTCGAAACGCCCGCGCTTATCTGCACGACGTTGCTGCTCGGTGGCATCGTCCTTCTGTGGATCGACCGCCTGCCGCTGAAGCCGCGCTATACAAATGTGATGGATTACCCGCTGTCGCTCTGCCTGAAGATCGGCTTTTGCCAGTGCCTTGCCATGGTGCCCGGCGTTTCACGCTCCGGTGCGACCATTGCCGGTGCATTGCTGATGGGCACCGACAAGCGCTCGGCGGCCGAATTCTCGTTCTTTCTGGCCATGCCGACAATGGCCGGCGCCTTTGCCTACGATCTCTACAAGAACCGCAACGTGCTCTCGATGGACGATGCCATGCTCATTGGTATCGGCTTTGTCGCGTCTTTCATCGCCGGTGTGTTTGTGGTCAAGGGGCTGCTCGACTTCGTCTCCAAACACGGCTTCGCGCCCTTTGCCTGGTGGCGCATTTTCGTCGGCATTGCCGGTTTCGCCGGACTTTATTTCCTGGGCTGAGGCCGCTTCACCAATGTCCGGATCAGCGTGCATATTTTGCTGCGCTTGTCCGGACCGACGGAGCGAGTGTGACGCGGCTTGGCTCAGGCTGAACGGTTGAGCTGTCTCTTGGCCGTATAGGTCCCCGCCAATGCCTCCAGTTCGCTTGCAAGCTCCTGACGAAGGTCCTCCGGGCCAAGCAGTTCCGCCCCCGGCCCGAGCCAGCGGACGAGCGGCAATATGCGGGCCCGCTCGGTAGAGGGGATGCTGACGAGGATCCGGCCTTCTTCGGCCGGTGTGAAGACGGCGTGACGGTAATACCAGTCGGCGCTCAGCTTCTTTGCCTGTGCGGCAGTGATCAGGATCTCGGCAATCGCTTCTTCCTGCTCCCAGCGACGCATCGCCTGCGACAGCCATGCCCCGCCGAGAAGGCTCTTGATGGAGAAGGTCTTGTCGGGCCGGAAAAAGAGCCCGCTGATTTCCAGATCCCGCAGCCGGTCCGCCCGATAGACCTTGAGCGTGTCCGTATCGACGCAGCGTCCGGCCAGGTACCAAAGGTCCCGGTCGAACATGACCCCATAGGGTTCGACGTCATGGGCTTTCACAGTCCGCCTTGTGGGGTTGACGTGTTCGAAGCGGACCCGTTTGCCATCCAGGATACCGGCCATGAATCCGTCGAGGGCCTTCTGCCAGTCGCCCGTCGGTTCCGCCTTTGTGCCGGAATGAAAGATGTCGGGCGGGATTGGTTCGATGCCCACGATCCTGTCGGCCTCTTTCAAGAGCCCGTGAACCGTTTTGGGCAGGGACGCCAACAGCTTCTTTTCCGCGGCTGCAAGATCGTCTGCCAGCGGCACCGTGCGGCTGGAGCGCACCAGTGCCATTGCAGCCAGCAGGGCGGCGGTCTCATTGCGGGTCAGCGCCACGGGTGGCTGAAGATAACCGCTGGCAAGCCGGTAGCCGCCTTCCGCACCACGCTCTGCATCCACCGGAACGCCAAGCGCGATCAGCCTGTCGATGTCGCGATAGATCGTGCGATGGGAAACGTGAAACCGTTCGGCAAGTACGGTTGCCGGGACAAGTTTGCCGCCGGTCAGCAGAAGCAGGATGCCGAGTGCGCGTTCAATCGGGTTCATGGAAAATCGGGCTCTGTGAGGTCGGAACAAAAAAAATCATAACCTGAGAACAGAACGGGATCAAACATGACTCACTGCTGTCAGGATTGATTTGTCATTCTCATCTCGTCCCCAGAAAGGAACGGGCGTTCAGCCCTTAGGAGAAGAGAGATGAGCCTTGAGATCGACACCATTTTCCGCAGCCGCGCAAACAGCCGCAGTGTTCTGTTTTCTGCCCTTCGTGTTTGTGTGGCAGAGTTCCGGAATTATCTTCGCCGCCGGGAAACTAACCGAGCACTTTCTCGCCTGAACGAGAGTGAGCTGAAGGATATCGGCCTGCAACGCACAGAGCTCGGCTACAGCGAGCTGCACGACGACCGCTTCAAGTTGGGGCCTCGGCGTGGATAATCTTTTCCGGCGGCTGGCAAGTTCTCCTGTCAGCCGCCGGATCCGCGCATCAATGCCTTTATCTCCGGCTTGTTCCAGGCAAAGAACATCACAACAAGAGCGGTGAGAGCCGCGATGATCACACCGTAGAACGGCAGATCCAGATCAAGCCCGATCAGTTCCCCGCCCAGCAACGAGATCACGCCCGCCACCAAGGTGAAGACGGCGATGGTCACACCCATGACCCAGCCCTGTTCCTTGTCGCTCACGGCTGCCGAATAAAGCCCGAGAAACGTCGGGTAGGCGATGCCGAAGGCAAAGTAGAAACAGAAGACCGGCACATAGGTCAGAATTGCGTTGGGCGAGGCTATGAAAGCTGCCGCCGACACCGCCCAGACCGTGAAGGTCATGCCCAGAATAGCTTCCTTGCTGAACCGCTTTTGCGCCGGCACCACCAGAAACGTGCTGGAAAAGGCGAGGGCTATGCCGATCGTCAGCATCACCATCGAGCCGCCGAGCGTGCCGTAACCGAAGCGGCTGGTCAGGTAGTTGTCGACGAAGATGTAGAAAGACAGGTTGGCGACGTGAAAGAAGAAGAACACCACCGTCAGCCGCATCACTGTCGGATACTTGCGGATACGCCATAGAAGTTCGAGGATTTCCGAAGGCCGGAACACGAATTTCTGCCGCTCCGCCTCGGCGTCGTGTGCATCCTTGAATGAGAATATCACCAGCAGGATGGCAATCAGCACCAGTACGAAACAGGCATAGAACGGCAGTTTGATGCTCGCCAGGTCGCCAAGCAGGACCGGGTCCGACAGGAGACCGCCGAGTAGCGGGCCGCCGACCAGCCCGAAGCTGACGCCGGTGATGATATAGCCCATGTTCCGGTTGCGGTCCTCGTCATCCGTGCTGCCATCGATCATCGCGGCCTGCGCGATCGGCTGGTTGCCCGCAGTCAGCCCGGTGATCGCGCGGCCCAGGATCAGGAGCAGGAAGCTGTTGAGATAGAGCGCTGCAATGGTGAGCGCATAGCCGCCGAGCGCGCCGAACAGGCAGATCAGGATCGCATTCTTGCGGCCGATGATGTCCGACAGTTTGGAGATGTAGGGCGCACCGAAGAACCAGCACAAGAAGAAGACACCGATGATGAGGCCATAATCGAAATGGCGCATCGCGTCGCTGGCGGACTGTGGCAACATTGATGTCGACGGTTCCATCACCAGGGAATTGATGATCGGAAACACCAGCCCCTGGCCGAGCAGGTCGACAAAGACAACAAAAAGTAACGTGACCTTGGCAAGAAATGACATCTGCGCCTCCCGTCAATTTTGACGGTAGGCGAAGGAGCGGGATGCGGCAACGAAAAGCTGTGCCGGGTGAGCAGCGGATGAAAGGTTCTGTGTGCGGACGGGCTGTTGGCGTGCGCATACCCGCCCGGCACCGGGCAAGTTTCTTTCAACAGAAAACGGGCCCCGAAGGGCCCGTCGAAGAAGTCAGTTACAAGCAGGCCTTACGCCGGCCGGTGCGCGTCGTACTGGCCGTGTTCGCGGTAGCGTTCCAGATAGGTCGGCAATACGGCGGCAAGCGTTGCCGGGGGAACGCCGATGCCTTCCAGGGTGCGGCCTTCCGCCTTTGCCTTGTCAGACACCACGTTGTCGGTTTTCAGCAGCTCGACCTGATCGGCGGTGAACGGCGCGTAGGGGAAGAGCTGCAGAACCTTGCCCATGGCAGATGCGACCGGGAAGGGCAGCGGCAACAGAACGCGGTTGCGGCGGGTGACTTCCAGCACGTCTTCCAGGCAAGACTTGAAGCTTTTCACTTCAGGGCCGCCGAGTTCATACGTGGTGCCACCGGCAAGCTGGCCATCGACAGCGCGGGCAACGGCTTCGGCAACGTCGCAGACATAAACCGGCTGGAACTTGGACTCGCCGCCACCAAGCAGCGGCAGCACAGGCGAGAAGCGGGCCATGTCGGCAAACTTGTTGAAGAACTTGTCTTCCGGACCGAACACGATGGATGGCCGCAGGATGACGCTGCCGGGCAGGGTTTCCAGAACACCGGCTTCGCCGACCGCCTTGGAGCGGGCGTAGGCGGAGCTGCTCTGTGCGTCCGCACCGATGGCAGAGATATGCGTGATCCGATCAAGGCCAGCAGCACGCGCGGCTTCCGCGATCGCTCGCGGACCGAAACTCTGCACCGCGTCGAAGGACTGTTTGCCGCTGGGGGCCAGGATGCCGACGGCATTGACCACCGCATCCGCGCCGATCACGGCCCGGTCGACCGACCAGCGATAGCGCAGGTTGGCCTGTACCGGCATGATCTGGCCAACGGCGCCAAGCGGCTGAAGATGAGTCGCCAGATCGGGACGGCGGACGGCTGCGCGCACGCGGTAACCGCGCTTGGCGAGCGCCTGAACGATATGACGGCCAAGGAATCCCGATCCGCCGAAAACCGTGACGAGTTTGCCGTTAAGTGCTGTGGACATCCTGAAAATGCCTTCTGTCGCGTCCAAAAGGAGAGGCGGCCTGGAATTTGGCCGGCTCAGTCTGGGAGTTTCTTAGCCCTTTGCCGCGGGTCTGTGAAGGGCTCGCTGTGAATGAATAAAAAAAGTCACACAGAGTGATTGACAAGCCCCGGAACCACCCTTACAAGCCCCCCTCACAGCCCAGGTGGCGGAATTGGTAGACGCACTAGCTTCAGGTGCTAGCGCTCGCAAGGGCGTGGAGGTTCGAGTCCTCTCCTGGGCACCAAATTCCGGTTTTGGACACACTACCAAGGTCCAGAACAATCAAAAAAAGCTCCGGTTTTCCGGAGCTTTTTTCGTTTCTGGGGCTGCTTCGGCGTTTTGGCCTAGTGGCCTACCGATTTCGAGAAAACATTGATGATCACCACCCCGCTAAGGATCAGTCCAAGGCCGATCAGGGCCGGCAGGTCGAGTTTCTGGTCGAACACCAGCCAGGCGACCATGGTGATGAGAACGATGCCCGCTCCGGACCAGATTGCGTAGACGATTCCCGTCGGCAAAACGCGAATCGGATAGGACAGCAGCCAGAAAGAGATCGCATAACCGGCCACGGTGATGATCGAAGGCAGCAGGCGGGTGAAATTTTCGGTTTTTGCCAGAGCGGAAGTGGCGATCACCTCGGCGACGATGGCCGCGACGAGGAAAAGATAGGTGGCGGCGAGGCTGTTCGGCATCTCTGGCTCTTTTAAGCGGTGAGGGAGCTCCGGATGAAGGTACGCGGGCCCTTCAGGGAGTGAGTGGTTTTCGTGTCGTCTGTTTATACGAAAAAGGCCCGCGTGCGCGGACCTTTCTGAAGGTTGGGGCTGTATTTCCGGGCGGCTGTCTGGCGCAAATCACGATGCACGATCCTTCTGGTTGAAGGCGACACGCTCTAGAAGGTGTATTTGCTTTCCAGCAGCAGGCCGTAGCGGTGATAGTTCTGGTCGAGAACCACTTTCTCACCAGTGACGACATATCTGCGGTCGAAATTCGAGTGGAGCCACCAGTAGCGGCCGCCGACGCCCAGTTGCCAGTTCTTGGTCAGGTCGACATTCAGCATCGCATCTGCTTCCAGACCATAGGTCCAGTCGCTTTCCCAGTTTTCGATCTTGTTGTAGCTCCAGGGGACACCTGCGACGTCAACAGACCAGCCGGCGCGTTGGCCGATGTCGCCTTCAGCAGTCATGCCGAGGCGGATCGCATGCCAGTCGCGGGACTGTTCTACGGTCAGGTTTCCGTATTTCGCCGAAACGTCGTCGGACAGGTACTGGTAGCCGACGAACCCTTTCAGCCGCACCTGGTTGTTTGCAAATTGCGCAAAGCCCCAGCCGCCGTCGAGAACAACATATCCGAGCGAGGTCTCATCGGTTTCGTCCATCTCGTAGCCAGAGAAATGCACATCGCCGCCGTCGCTCCTGCCGAGGCCGACATAGCCCCTGAAGAAGGTGTTGGACGTCGTGTCCTCGAGCGTTCCGACCAGTTCAGCGGTGTGAGAGGTCACATTATCCGTGCTGGAAATGTCGAAGCCGCTGTTGTCCAGATCGGAGCGCGACTGGCTGTACCAGTATCGCAGACCGATGCTGCCGCGCAGCGTCGATGGCTGATAGAGCTCGCCGGGCCCTGAGTAGACATCCGCAGCGGAGGCAAGGGGCGCCGAAGAAAGCGCAAGGAAGGCCGCAATCGGAAGGGACTGCAAAAGTCTTTTCATGGCTGAAACACCGCTTGTCTGATTCCGCGGAAATGCGCGCTATTGGTGTGTCAGGTATTGCAATTTATGGTTAACAGTGCGTGAAGGCACACCTGTTTAAGTCAGGTGACGCAGCGTCCCGCCCGGCGGGCCTTGCAAAGGAGGCAGGCCCCGGCACAGGCCCAACACGGCCCCGGCAAGCCTTGCTGCGGGGCCTCTGGTGAAAGTGATTTGGCTCAACCGCCTCCCGCACACTTTCAAGGGGGGGGAGGCGGCGACTTACCGGTGATGGATCAGATCGGATAGCCCTGACCGGGATCTTCGATGGTGATCCAGCGCAGTTCCGTGAACTCGTTGATGCCTGCCGTACCGCCGAAGCGGCCATAGCCGGAGGATTTCACACCGCCAAAAGGCATCTGCGCTTCGTCAAAGACAGTCGGGCCATTGATGTGGCAGATGCCGGACTGGATGTCCTTGGCAACTTCCAGAGCCCTGCGGGTATCCTGCCCGAAGACGGCAGCCGAAAGGCCGTAGTCCGTGTCGTTGGCGATCTCGATGGCATGGGCGGTGTCGCGGGCGCGGATCATCGTGGTGACAGGACCGAAGCTTTCCTCGCCGTAGATGCGCATCTCCGGAGTAACCAGATCGACGATAGTCGGGGCCATCACGGTGCCTTCCTCCGGCACGCCGCCGCACAGAACCTTTGCGCCTTTCGCAACGGCGTCGTCAATCAGGGCTTTGACATGGTCGACCGTGTCGCGATCGACAACCGAGCCGATATGAACCTGTTCGGTTGGCGCGCCCACTTTAAGCGCGCTGGCGCTGGCCGCGAATTTCTCCGCAAAGACGTCTGCAATGGACTGATCGACAACAACTTTTTCCGTGGACATGCAGATCTGTCCCTGGTTCATGAAAGCGCCGAACCGGGCGGCATTGACCGCACCGTCGAGATCGGCATCGTCGAGCACCACCAGTGAAGCCTTGCCGCCGAGTTCCAGAAGGCAGGGTTTCAGGTGCTTGGCAGCACGCTCTGCGATGATCCGGCCAACGCGGGTCGATCCGGTAAAGTTGATCCGGCGCGTCAGCGGGTGATCGACCAGCGCGTTGACCACTTCGGGAGCGTCAGCTGCATCGTGGGTCAGGATGTTCAGGACGCCCTTGGGCAAGCCCGCATCAGCCATGACGTCACCCAGAAGCCTGTGCAGGCCCGGACATTTCTCGGAGGCTTTCATCACCACCGTGTTGCCGCAGGCAATCGGCAGCGCGAAACAGCGGACACCCAGAATGGTCGGAGCGTTCCACGGCGCCATGCCGACCAGAACGCCAACAGGCTGGCGGTAACCCATGGAAAAGGATCCGGGCTTGTCGGAGGGGATGATCTCGCCCTTGATCTGAGTGGTGGAAGCGGCCGCTTCACGCAGGATCTTGGCGGCGAACATGTTGTTGAAACCGAGCCATGGCGCGGTCGCCCCTGTCTCGCGAATGCCGACCTCGACGAACTGCGGCGTGCGTTCTTCCATGAGATCGGCAGCCTTGTTGAGGATCTTGCGCCGTTCACTCGGGCCAGTCTTCGACCACGCGGCAAAGGCAGCCTGCGCGGACTGCACAGCCTTGTCGACGTCGGCCGCCACCGCGGCTGCCGCCACGCTGGCGCGTTCGCCGCTGACCGGGTTCTTGCGTTCGAAGACAGCCGCGTTGCTGGCTGCCTGGTCCTCGTTGTCGATGAAAAGGCCGTAGTCCATGGGATCCTCCGTTGTGTTGGTCTTGTTTTGTCCCGTCAGTCGTCCGGGCCTGCGAACAGGGCGGAGTAGACGAGTGTCTGGTTGGCGTGTTCGCGCATGATCGATTCAGCGCGCTGTGGGTCGCGTTTCGAGATCGCGTCGAAGATGAGGCGGTGCTGCATGTTGCCCAGGCGCAGGCGCATCATGTCTTCTTCGGCCTTGTCGGCGCTGAACACCACCGTGCCCAGCTTGAGCATCGGGAGGCTTTCCATGCGATCGAACGCATAGCCGATGTAGTCGTTGCCGCACTGGCGCATGATCGTCTCGTGAAAGGCGACATTGCCGTCCTGATAGCGCGAGATCTTGTCACCATCCGCCGATGTGTCGGTTAGCGCGATGTCCATGTCCTTGATGACGGATTTCAGCGTCGCCTCGACGTCCTTGCTCATGCCGCTCTTGGCAAGCGTGCCGGCAGCCAGGCCTTCCAGTACACCGCGCACCTCGTAGGCGTGCTTGATGTCGCCCAGATTGAATTCCTGCACCGTGAAGCCGCGACCGTCACGCTTCTTGATGAGACCTTCCACCTCCAGCGCGCGCAGTGCCAGCCGTGCAGGTGTTCGCGACACGTCGAACATGTCGGCAACGCTCACTTCGCTGATCTTCGAGCCCGGTGCCAGCGAGCCGTCCATGATCATGCGATGAAGAACTGCCAGCACGCGCTTGTCGGACGGGGCTGTTTCATTTGCCTTGGTCGTCATCTGTCCTTGCCATTTTCGGATCCATACCTGTTCGAAGGCATGGACCTTATCATGAGCATTTTCATATTTATGTATCCAAAAATAGCGCTTTGTCATTACAAAATTTCTGAAATCACCATTATTGGATGCAGTATGTTGCAAAGTTGAAAATTTATGGATACAAAGCTGAGGCGCGATCAAACGCATGATCTGCGCGACTGGGAGGAGTTCTGATGCGTAGAATAGTTTTTGGAGCGAACGCGCTTGTCGCGGCGCTGCTGGCCTCCACGGCCTTTGCCGCGGACCCGATCAAGATCGGCCGCGTGGTGCATATGACCGGTCCGGCGGCAGGAGGTGATGCTGCCAGCCACAGCCCGAATGTGGAGCTCTGGGTTAGCCAGGTGAACGGACGCGGTGGCCTGATGGTCGGCGGCGAGCGCCGTCCTGTGGAACTGGTCGAATATGACGACAAATCCAATCCGGCCGAGATGATCAAGGCGGTGCAGCGTCTCGCCACGCAGGATGAAGTCGATTTTCTGCTGACGCCCTGGGGCACCGGTTTCAACGCGGCAGCTGCTCCGATCTTCGCAAAATACGGTTATCCGCAAATCTCGGTGACCAACATCACCGACGAGATCGAGGAACTTTCCGAACGGTTTCCAAACATGTTCTTCACCCTCGGCAACACGACCGGTTTTGTCGAGGGCCTGCGCGACACCTTGAACAAGCTTCGTGACAACGGTGCCATCGGCAACAAGGTGGCCATGGTCAACGTGGCAGATGCCTTCGGCATAGAGCTTGCGGCCGTCGCCCGTGAAGTTCTGCCGGCGGCTGGCTACGAGATTGTCTTCGACAAGTCCTACCCCCTCGGCACGGCGGATCTGTCCCCGGTGGTCAAGGGAGCCAAGGCGACCGAACCGGATGCGTTCATCGCCTTTTCCTATCCGCCGGATACCTTTGCCCTGACGGAGCAGGCGATCATTGAAAATCTCGATGTCGGCGCCTTCTATACGGCTGTCGCGACAGCGTTTCCCGCCTACGCCGGCAAATTCGGCAGCAAGATCGAAGGTAATCTCGGGGCAGGGGGCGTCAATCTCGATCTGGAGCCGATGACGGAATACCGCGCGGCCTTCAACGAGCTTCATGGCAACCAGCCTGAATATTGGGCTGCAGCCACCTACTATGCCAGCCTGCAGGTTCTGGAACAGGCGATCGAAGGGGCCGACAGTACGGACCGCGAGGCCGTGACCGAGTACATCAAGGCCAACAGCTTTGACACCGCCCTCGGCACGATCAGCTTCGACAAGCACAATGAATCGAAGCACTACTGGACGGTGGGCCAGTGGCACGACGGCCAGTTCAATGCCGTCGCCGGCGTCGGTGTCCCGGTTGCGGTCGAGCCGGTCGCCAAGGAAGGCTGGAACTGAAGACCTTCGGACCGGCCGGCTCAGGCCGGTCCGGATCGTCTCGCGAATTGGTAGTTTAGATGGACATCCTGATTTCCGGCCTGCTTCTGGGCGGAACCTATGCGCTCATAGCCATGGGGCTCAATCTGCAATATGGCGTCGCCCGGATCATGAACCTTGCCAATGGCGAGGTTCTGGTCATGGGAGCACTGGCGTCGTTTCTTGCCTTTACCGCGGCTAGCTTAAGTCCGCTGATCACGGTGTTCCTCGTGGCGCCATTGGCGTTCGCAACCAGCTGGCTGGTTTACCGCGTCCTGCTTCTGCCGCTTGTCCGGCGGGCAAAAACGCAGGGCCAGCTGGAGGTGGACTCCATTCTGGCAACCTTCGGAATGGCATTCATTCTGGTGGGTACCATGGTGTTGATCTATCCGGAACTGTTTGCCTATTCCTTCCTTGCCGTTCCGGTGGACGTTGCCGGAACGACGGTTGCCGCCAACCGGCTGGTTGCCTTCGGCGGGGCCGTGGCCATCAGTCTGGCGCTTTATCTCTGGCTGAACCGGTCCAACGCCGGATTGGCTGTCCGGGCTGTTGCCGTCAGTCCGATGGCAGCCGGCCTTGTCGGCATCAACGTCGAACGCATCAGCGCGCTGGCCTTTGCCATCGGCGGCACGATCACGGCGATGGGGGGCGTGCTGATTTCAACCTTCGTCACGCTGGATCCGTCGTTCGGTGTCATCTTCACCATGAAGGCGTTGATCATCGTGATCATGGGCGGGGTCGGCGACATTCGCGGGGCGATTGTGGCTGCGCTGATCCTGGGCGTGGTGGAAACCGCCGTGGCGACGCTGATCGATCCGGGGCTGACCCTGGCTGCTGCCTACACGATCTTTCTGCTTGTTCTCCTGTTTCGGCCCCAGGGTCTGTTTGGCAGGAGACCTGCATGAACATTTCAGCCCTTGCTATGCCCGGCGCCGCAGCGCTTCTGGCGGCCGCCGCATGCGTTCCCTTTGTTGCAGACGGCTACTGGCTGTCGATCGCCGTAACCGTTCTGATGTATGCCGCCCTTGCCACTTCATGGTCGCTGTTTTCCGGGCCGACCCATTACATTGCCCTGTCCACGGGCGCCTTTTTCGGCATCGGTGGCTATCTGGTCGGCCTCGGCATGAGCGATTACGACCAGAGCTTCTGGGCCATGGCGGCACTCGCCCCCGTTGTCGCGACAGCGCTTGCCGCGCTGATCGGCTGGGCAACCCTGCGCCTGTCCGGCGTCTATTTTGTCATCTTCACGCTCGGTCTTGCGGAAATGGTCCGCAACCTCGTCAGCTGGGTGCAGAACAATTTCCTCGGCAGCCGCGGGCTCTATGTGCTCACCGACCTGGACGAAACGCATATCTACTGGATGCTGCTTGCCGTTCTTGCCGCCGTGTTCGCGTTCGGCTGGTGGCTTGGGCGGTCGCGGCTCGGGTTCGCGCTGCGCATTCTCGGCAATGACGAGGCCGTGGCGCGTCACGTCGGCATCAATACCGCGCGCACCAAGGTCCTGATGTTCATGACCACCGGCTTCGTCGCCGCTCTCGTCGGCGCCATCGTCGCACCGCGCTACTACTACATCGAACCGAATGTCGTGTTCTCGCCAGAGCTCAGTTTCGTCGTTGTCATCATGGCTCTTCTGGGTGGCACGCGGAAACTTTACGGCCCGCTTCTGGGCGTTCTTCCCTTCACGCTTCTGTGGGAGGTGATTTCTGTCTCTTTCCCCAATGCCACCACGCTGGTTCTGGGTCTCGCCTTTCTTTTGATCGTCTATTTCCTGCCGAATGGTGTCACCGGACTTTTCGGCAAGCTTCTGGCAGGGAGGTCGTCATGACACCAGGTCAACCGATCCTTCACGTGGAAAGCCTCAGCAAGCGCTTCGGCGGTCTTGTTGCAGTGAACAATGTCAGTTTCCAGGTACTCGAGCATGAGGTGATGGGGCTGATCGGGCCGAACGGGTCCGGCAAGTCCACGACCATGAACATGATTTCCGGCGCCCTGAAGCCGAGCTCCGGGGCAATCATTCTCAAGGGGCAGGATCTGACCAGGAAAAAGCCCCACGAAATTGCCCGCTCTGGCGTTTCCAGAACCTTCCAGCTTGTCCGCATTCTGCCGGAGCTGACCGTGCTGGAAAACGTCATCGCCGGCGGCGTCTTCGGCCATGCCAGGCGCTGGGGGAAGGAGGTGGAAACCTTCGCGACGGAGCTTCTGGCAAGGGTCGGTCTGGAAGGGCAAAGTGGCAAGCCGGTCTCCGCACTGACCTACATCGACCAGAAGCGGCTGGAACTTGCCCGCGCACTCGCCAGTGAACCGGAAGTCCTTCTTCTGGACGAGTGGCTCGCCGGTCTCAATCCGTCCGAACTGACGGTCGGCATCGATCTGATTGCCAGCCTGCGCCAGGAGGGGCGTACGATCATTCTTGTCGAACATGTCATGGACGCCATCCGCTCGCTATGCGACCGGTGCCTGGTGATCAACTCCGGCGCCCGGATTGCCGAAGGCACACCTGAAGACGTGCTTTCCGACCCGGAAGTCATCCGGGCCTACCTGGGGGACGGCTGATGCTGGATATCAACGGGCTCACCGTCACCTATGGTCTTCATGCAGCCCTTCAGGGTGTCAGCCTGACCGCATCGAAAGGCGAGATCGTCGTCATCCTCGGCGCAAACGGGGCCGGCAAGAGTTCGCTGTTGCGGGCCATCGCCGGGATCAGTGAAGGAACGGTCAGTGGTGAGGCGGCACTCGCTGGCCAATCCCTTCGCCAGATGAAAGCGGACAGGATCGTCGAGGCTGGCATAGCCTTCGTGCCGGAAGGTCGAGGCATATTCGGCGATCTCAGCGTCTGGGAAAACCTGATGCTGGGTGCCTATCCGGAGCGGGCGCGAGCAAGCCGGCAGGAGAACCTGGAAAAGGTGGTTGCTCTCTTTCCGAAGCTGGCACAGCGGCGCAACCAGACCGCCCGAACCATGTCGGGTGGCGAACAGCAGATGGTGGCCATCGGCCGCGCCATGATGTCGAACCCGGACATCCTGATGCTGGATGAGCCGTCCCTCGGCCTGTCTCCACTCCTGTCGGGCGAACTCTTCGAGAACCTGTCGCGCATCCGGGAAACCGGCATCGGCGTCCTTCTGGTCGAACAGAACGCCAAGCGAAGCCTGGCGATCGCGGACAGGGGGTATCTGATTGAAAACGGCCTGATCACAGGTGCTGATACGGCATCTGCCCTGCTCAATGATCCGGCCGTACAGAAAGCCTATCTAGGATCGGGATAAACACCGGCCGGAGAATAAGCAATTGTCCACCTTGACCTTCCAGCAACTGGAGGGCCTATCTGATGAGGAGATCGAAGATCCATCAGGGCGAACATCATGCAGGATACAGAGATCCAGCCGAACCAGACTGGCGAGGCAGGCAAGGTCACGGACCCGGTCTGCGGCATGTCGGTTACTCTTGGAAAAGGTAAGCCGAGCCTGAAATACAAGGGCAAGGAGTTCCACTTCTGCAGTCCGAAGTGTCACGACAAGTTCGAGGCTGATCCCTATTTCTATGTGTCCGGCAATAGCAGGAAGAAAAAGGCGATGGAGGCGGAACAGTCCGCCAAGGGCGCACTTTATACCTGCCCCATGCACCCGCAAATCGTCCAGGAAGGTCCGGGAACCTGCCCGATTTGCGGGATGGCACTGGAACCGCAGAGCGGCGTTTCCGACGAACCCAACCATGAGCTGGTCGATTTTACCCGCAGGCTCTGGGTCAGCGCCCTGGCGGCTGTCCCGCTTCTGATCCTGACCATGGGGCCGATGGTAGGCGTGCCGATCCGCGACTGGATCGGCGAAGGCGTTGCGATCTACCTTGAAGTCCTGCTGGCTACGCCGGTAGTCCTGTGGGCAGCCTTGCCTTTTTTCCAGCGGGGCTGGGCGTCTCTGGTCACTCGCAATTTCAACATGTGGACACTGATCATGATCGGTGTCGGTGCAGCCTATCTCTATTCCATGATTGCCGCTTTCCTGCCTTTCCTGTTTCCGGATGCGCTGAAGGGACCGGAAGGCCATATGCCGGTTTATTTCGAGGCCGCGGTGGTGATTATCGCGCTGGTCTTCGTAGGCCAGGTGCTGGAACTGAGCGCCCGCGAACGCACGGGCGACGCGATCCGCGCCCTGCTGGACCTTGCCCCCAAGACAGCCCGGCGGATCACGCCGGAGGGTGACGAATACGACGCACCGCTTGAGAATATCCTCGCAGGGGATCTGTTGCGCGTTCGCCCAGGCGAGGCTGTTCCGGTCGACGGCGTGGTCAAGGAGGGTGGTTCATCCGTCGATGAAAGCCTGGTCACCGGGGAACCGGTTCCGGTTGAAAAGAACCCGGGAGACAAGGTTACCGGCGGAACGCTCAACAAGACCGGGTCCTTCACCATGGAGGCGAAGCTGGTCGGTGCGGACACCATGCTGTCCAAGATCGTCGACATGGTTGCCTCGGCGCAACGTTCACGGGCCCCGATCCAGGGGCTGGCCGATCGCGTTGCAGGATATTTCGTGCCTGCGGTACTCGGTGTGGCGGTGCTTGCTTTCGTGATGTGGCTGTTCCTAGGTCCAAGCCCTTCATTCGTTCACGCGGTTGTCGCAGCCGTCTCGGTGCTCATTATCGCGTGTCCGTGTGCACTCGGCCTTGCCACCCCGATGTCGATCATGACGGCAACGGGCAGAGGCGCACAGGCCGGCGTTCTGGTAAAGACCGCCGAAGGTCTGGAACGGCTAGCAGCGGTGGATACGATCGTCGTTGACAAGACGGGAACCCTCACCGAAGGCAAACCGGTTGTCGATGAGATTGTTCCGGCCGCCGGCAAAAGCGAAATGGAGCTTCTGCGGCTGGCCGGCGCGCTTGAAAAAGGCTCGGAACACCCGCTTGCCGAAGCGATCCACGGGGCAGTCAAAAGCCAGGATCTGGATCTGCCCAGGGCAGAAAACTTCGAAGCCGTCACGGGGAAAGGCGTGCGTGCACGGGTCGATGATGCAGTCGTTCTTTTTGGCAACGCCGCTTTTGCCAGCGAAAGTGGCGCCGATTTGTCCGATCTTGGCGATCGTGTCGAAGAACTGGCTGAGCTGGGCAAGACGGTGATGTATCTGGTGCAAGAGGCTGGTGAGACAGCGCAGCTTCTTGGGCTCATCGCCGTTGCGGATCCGGTCAAGGCAAATGCCGGGGCAGCCATCAGCGCCCTGCATGACGACGGTATCAGGATCGTCATGGCAACGGGCGATGCGCCCCGCACGGCAGACGCCGTAGCCAAGCTGCTGGGGATTGACGAGGTTCACGCCGGTGTGTTGCCGGAAGGCAAGAAAAAGCTCATTGAAGACCTGAAGTCCAGGGGGGCAACGGTTGCCATGGCTGGTGACGGTGTCAACGATGCGCCCGCATTGGCTGCTGCCGATGTCGGTCTTGCCATGGGCACGGGGGCCGATGTCGCGGTGGAAAGCGCCGGACTGACGCTGCTCAAGGGCGACCTGGAAGGCATCCTGCGTGCCCGGAAGCTTGCCCGCGAGACGGTTCGCAACATCCGGCAGAACCTCTTTTTCGCCTTCGTCTATAATGCGGTCGGTGTGCCTGTGGCAGCCGGTGTGCTTTATCCGGTCTTCGGCGTACTGCTGTCGCCGATGCTGGCCGCCGCCGCCATGAGCCTGTCTTCGGTTTCGGTTATCAGCAACGCGCTGCGTCTGCGCACGCTGAAGCTCTAAGGAAAAGAAAAATGAATATCGGTGAAGCCTCCGAACAGAGCGGACTGCCGGTCAAGACGATCCGCTACTACGAGGATATCGGCCTCGTCCGCCCTCTGCGCAGCGAGAACGGATATCGCGATTTTATCGACGCGGATCTCCAGCGGCTGAAGTTCCTTCAAAGGTCGCGCAGCCTTGGGTTTTCCATCGACGAGTGCCGTGAACTTCTGTCTCTCTACGAAGACCGCAACCGGGCAAGTGCCGACGTCAAGGCGATCACCCGGGCGAAGATCAAGGAAGTGGATCGCAAGATCGAGGAACTGCGCTCACTCAAGAAGGTTCTGTCAGAGCTGGTGACCGCCTGCCATGGTGACGATCGGCCCAACTGTCCGATCATCGACGATCTGTCCGGCCAGCATGACCACGATCAGCTGGATGAAGATAGCAGGCAGGCTTGATGAGCAGGATCTTTCTGACAGTTTCAGCGATCTTGTCCGTTATTGTGCTGGGCATTCTGTTCTGGGGGCTCGTGTCCGGAAAGAAACAACCGCCTGCCGCCAGTGGAGCCGCGCTGGTGTCGGTGCAAGTCCCGGCCCTGGAAGGAGACGCCCTGGCTGGCGAAACTCTTTTTCGCGAAAACTGCGCGAGTTGTCATGGCGACAACGCTGCCGGGCGCGATGGCATCGCGCCTCCGCTGGTACACAAGATTTACGAGCCTGGCCATCACGCCGACGGGGCATTTCTGCTTGCAGTTTCCCGTGGCGTGCGTGCGCACCACTGGCCATTTGGCGATATGCCGCCCGTGGATGGTGTCAGCCAGGAGGATGTACAAAAGATCGTTGCCTATGTACGCGCGCTTCAACGGGCAAACGGGATCAACTGAACTCGAGGGGCGGGGCGCGAGCTTTGAGCCGGAGGGGTGTTTGTTGGCCTCGGCTGTCGCGCCATCTTTCCGAACCGGTCATGGAAGAGGGATGGCCGGCGGCCGAGTGCCTGGTGCGTTGTTTGCGACTTGGGATTGGAATTGCAATGAGCTGCCACCAGGCAATTCGTATCAAGAAATAGCATTCTCTTCACGTATCGGCATGGTTCTGCGGTCAACCGACTTGCCTCATCCCGCCGCATGTTTTACCTGACGGAAAACTTATTCGAAAAAGCGGCCTGTCGTTTGCCTGTTGCGGGCAGTCGGCAGGCAATAACATTTGCGGTCGTTCAACCTGTGTTCATGTGTCTTGGCATAAATGCAGGTGCGGTCATTGAAGATAAGAAACAGGTGGCCTGCTGGATCAGTATGGCAGGAGCATCGACAGAAATTGTGCTCGGGACAGGCCAGAGGAGACGAAACGTCATGACCATCCGCTATCACAAGGGCGATTTGCCCGATCTGAAAGCCTATGAAACGGCAAGTGCGGTGGCGGTCGATTCCGAGACCCTGGGCCTCAACCCGCATCGTGACCGGCTCTGTGTTGTGCAGCTTTCACCGGGCGATGGCAGCGCCGATGTGGTCCAGATCGCACGCGGCCAGAGCGAGGCGCCGAACCTCGCTGCGCTGATGACCGATACGGCCAAACCGAAAATATTCCACTTCGCCCGGTTTGATGTTGCGGTGCTTCAGCACTATCTGAACATCCAGGTCTCGCCGATCTGGTGTACGAAAATCGCCTCCAAACTGGTTCGGACCTATACGGATCGCCACGGACTGAAGGATATCACGCGCGAACTTCTCGGGGTTGAATTGTCCAAGCAGCAGCAGAGCTCGGATTGGGCTGCAGAAACATTGAGCGACGCCCAACTGGCCTACGCGGCTTCGGACGTGCTTCATCTGCACGCCTTGAAGGAACGGCTGGAAATGATGCTGGAGCGTGAAGAACGTAGTCATATTGCCCGGGCCTGTTTCGATTTCCTGCCGACGCGGGCAGAACTCGATCTGAAGGGCTGGGAAGAAAACGATATTTTCGCCCACTCGTAATGGCTTAGGTGCCAGGAGATCGGGCACACGATTTCGGAGAATGGATTGAGCGCTGTTGGCGATCATATGCACGGACATGCGGCCAGGCGACCATTGACCCGCGCCCAACGAGCCGCGCGCCGACACAGCCTGATGGTGCGCATCATGCGCTGGCTGTTTCCTGGCGTCGGGCTGTTGATTCTGGCAGTCATGGTCGGGCTTGTGGTCTTGTTCAACGTGCTCAGCGGGCTTGGTGCCACCAACATGATGCTGACCAGCGAGGGGCTGGTGATGGATCATCCCGAACTGTCGGGTCATGATGGTGACCGCTCCTACCGGGTAACCGCCTACAGGGCGATCCAGCGCCTCAGTGACCCGCGCGTCATCGATCTTGAGACCATTCGGGCCGACATCACGCTCAGCAAGGACCAGAGCGCGCAGATTGTGGCGCTGAAAGGTACCTACAACAACGCGACGGAGAGCTTGCGGCTCTACGAAGGCATTCAGCTTGAATGGAGTGAAGGCTACACGGTCGACCTGTCCGAAGTGGAAATCGACCTCAGCAACGGGGCTCTGAAGACCTCGCAGGTCGTGTCCATTCGTTCCGATCAGGGCCGTGTCGTGGCGGGCAAACTCGACTATGATAAAGCCAAGGGAATCGTCAGGTTTTCCGACGGTATCAAGATGACCCTCAATCCTGCTTCGCAAGGACAGTAAGAGATGACTTTTCTGAAACGCATGACGATTGCCGCCGCCGCAGCCCTTCTTGCCGGTTCGGCCCATGCCCAGACCTTCTCCGATGCCTTCGCCGGCTTCGGGTCGAACGATGGTGAGCCAATCGAGATCGAGGCGAGTGAACTGAGGGTCGAAGACAACAACAACACCGCAACCTTCGTTGGCGATGTGCTGGTCACGCAGGGCGAAACCAGCCTCAAGACGCAGCGGCTCAAGGTGTTCTACGTCGGCTCAGGGGCTGAGAAGACAGAAGAAAGCGCCGTCCAGCAGAAGATTTCGAAGCTGGAAGCGGCGGGAGGCGTGTTCATCACCTCCAAGGACCAGACCGCGAAGGGCGACGAAGCCAGCTTCGACATGAACAAGGAAGTCATGGTGATGACCGGCAAGGAAGTCGTGCTCAGCCAGGGACCGAATGTTGTCGTCGGGAACAGGCTGACCGTCAATCTGAAGACCGGCCAGGCCAATCTGAGCGCCGGCAACGGGAAGGTGTCCGGCCAGGGCAGCGGCCGCGTCAAGGTGCGCATTCAGCCTAACAGTGTGAACAACGACCAAAACGGCAACTGATATTGACGGCTGGTTCGACTCGACAGTGTCGGCCTCAGACCTTATGTGAAGCCGCGGCAATGATCGGATGGACGGCGCGCCAGTGAAGAGAACGTCTTCGGAGTATAACGGATTGCAGGGAAGCATGCCGGAAACGGGCCACGATGGCGAAGAACTGTCGCAGGCGCTGGTCGTCGATGGCATCGGCAAGACCTATGGCCGCCGCCAGGTGGTGAAATATGTCAGCCTGTCCGTGAAGCCTGGCGAAGCCGTCGGCCTTTTGGGGCCGAACGGTGCCGGCAAGACCACGACCTTCTACATGATCACCGGGCTGATCCGGCCGGATCAGGGCAAGATCTCGCTGGAAGGCTTCGACATCACCCGCATGCCCATGTACCGGCGCGCCCGGCTAGGCATCGGCTACCTGCCCCAGGAAGCGTCCATCTTCCGTGGCCTGACGGTGGAAGAGAATATCCGCGCCGTTCTGGAAGTGATCGAGCCGAACCGGCAGAAACGCCGGGAGGAGCTCGACGAGCTGCTGGCTGAATTCGGCCTCACCCACTTGCGGAAATCGCCGAGTATCGCCCTTTCCGGTGGTGAACGCCGCCGCGTTGAAATTGCCCGCGCACTTGCAAGCCGTCCGTCCTTCATGCTGCTCGACGAACCTTTCGCAGGTATCGACCCTATCGCGGTAGGGGATATTCAGCAGCTCGTGCGTCACCTGACCCAGCGTGGCATTGGCGTTCTGATAACGGACCACAATGTTCGCGAGACGCTCGGCCTCATCGACCGCGCCTACATCATCGCTTCGGGCGAGGTTCTGACGGAAGGGCTCCCCCAGGAAATTGTCACCAATCCGGATGTGCGCCGGCTTTATCTGGGTGAACAGTTTACGCTTTGATGACACGCCGCCAGCTACGTTATACACTCAGTCTGCAATCAAGAAGCAAAAAGCAGACCAACTTGAAATAACGCTTGCCTGGGAACTCAATGGCCATTTCAACCAAGCTGGAGATGCGACAAAGTCAGTCGCTGATCATGACGCCGCAACTGATGCAGGCGATCAAGCTGTTGCAAATGTCCAATCTCGATCTCGTTGCCTATGTCGAAGCCGAGTTGGAACGAAATCCGCTTCTGGAAAAGAACGACATCGCCGAAGGCGGAGGCGAGGGGGATGGCGGCAGGGACGCCGCTGCAGACGCATTTGGCGATGGCGCGGACAATCAGACCCGTCAGGGCGACGAGCCCGATACCGGCGACTGGATGCAGAACGATCTGGAAACCGGGTCGGAGGCCATTGCCTCACGCATGGATACCGACCTGGGCAACGTCTTTCCCGACGAGCCCGGCGTGCCTGCATCGCCGGACCCGGCTCTTCTGAAGGCCGGTGACAGTTACAAGAACGCCGGCAGCAGTGGTGCTTCTGAAGATTACAATCTGGAGGCCTTCGTTGCCGACGAAGCCTCCCTGGTCACGTCTCTTGAAGAACAGATGCATCTGGCGATCGGCGATGAAGCCGACAAGCTGATCGCGACCCACCTGATCAACTCGCTTGATGAAAACGGCTATCTCTATCTGGATTTCGATGAGACGGCGGAGCAGCTCGGGGTCGAAACCGAACGGCTGGAAAGCGTTCTGGCCATCTTGCAAACCTTTGAGCCCGCAGGCGTGTTTGCGCGTAACCTGGCCGAATGCCTGAAGCTGCAGCTCATCGACAAGAACCGCTACGATCCGGCCATGGAAGCGCTGATCGACAATATTGAACTGCTGGCCAGACGCGATCTGCCGGGGCTTCGCAAGGTTTGCGGTGTCGATGATGAGGATCTGGTCGAGATGATTGCGGAAATCCGCGCACTCGATCCCAAGCCCGGCAGTCTCTTCGGATCGGCGCTGGTGCAGCCGGTGGTGCCGGATGTCTTCGTGCGCCCGGCCAACGACGGCACCTGGGCGATCGAGTTGAATTCGGACACCCTGCCGAAAGTGCTCGTCAATCAGACCTATTATGCCAAGGTCATCAAGACGGCCCGAAACGAGACGGAGAAGGAATATCTCACCGACTCGTTGCAGACGGCCAACTGGCTGGCCAAAAGCCTTGATCAGCGCGCCCGTACGATCCTCAAGGTATCGACAGAGATTGTCCGGCAGCAGGACGGGTTTCTCACCTACGGCATCGCCCATTTGCGTCCGCTCAACCTGAAGACCGTCGCGGAAGCGATCGGCATGCACGAATCGACAGTCAGCCGGGTGACGTCGAACAAATTCATGGCGACCCCGCGCGGCATCTACGAGCTCAAGTACTTCTTCTCTTCCGCCATCTCCGCAACGGTGGGCGGCGATGCCCATTCGGCGGAGTCGGTCCGGCACCGGATCAAGCAGATGATCGATGCCGAAGATCCGAAGTCGATCCTGTCGGACGATACGATTGTCAAAATTCTGAAGGACGACGGTGTCGATATTGCCCGCAGGACGGTCGCCAAATACCGCGAAGCCATGAAGATCGGTTCGTCCGTTCAGCGCCGGCGTGAAAAAAACGTGCGACTTTAAGTCCTGATGTGATCTGCCGTTAGGGCTCAATGGTGCAATATTTAAAATGTTTCAGAGATTTCCACTGAAACAATACAAGGCAATTACACGGCTCTTTTTCAACTTTGTTTCTTTAATTCATAATCAATTGACTCTTTGAGCGAGCGCAATTATAGCACCGCCCTCGTGACGTAAACAGGGGATGGCGCTTCGGCGCTGACTGGTCCATTCTGTAAGCTTGAAACGTCTCGCGTTTCAACACCGGCGGCAACGCCGGTGACCTATCGGTCAATAGAAAAAGAAGAGGTCCCCATGGCTTTGCGGATTTCGGGTAAGAATGTCGATGTAGGCGATGCACTGCGCGTCCACGTCACAGACCGAATCGAAGACGCTCTGGAAAAATATTTCACAGGCGGCTTCACAGGCCACGTTACGCTCAGCAGGGAGGGCACAGGCTTCAAGTCTGAATGCAGCCTGCATTTGGACACCGGTATTGTACTTCAAGTGTCCGCGCAGGATCAGGACCCGCGCGCCAGTTTCGATATGGCTGCGGAAAAGATCGAAAAGCGGCTTCGCCGCTACAAGCGCAAGCTGAAGGACCATCATGGCCCCAACGGCCACGACCGGGAGGCTCTGGAAGCAGCATCTTATGTGCTGGCTTCGCCCGAGGAAGACGAGGAAGTGCCGGTGGATTTCAATCCGCTGGTGATTGCCGAAACTTCCGCGAAAGTTAAAACGATGACCGTCGGTATGGCGGTAATGGAGCTGGATCTGACCGAAGCGCCGGTCGTGTTGTTCAAAAACGCGGCAAATGGCGGTGTCAATGTTGTCTATCGCAGGCCAGACGGCAATATTGGCTGGATAGATCCAGCATTGGTAGCCAATCAGGCTGCCGAATAAGGATGCGGATGGGGTCGGCTTCCTCAGGGAAGCCGGCTTCTGAAACTTGTAGGCGGACTAATGGATCTTGGTGATCTTCTGGGTAAAGACGCGGTAATTGCCGGGCTCAAGGCCAAAAGCAAAAAACAGGCAATTCAGGAACTCGCCGGTAAGGCGTCTGAACTGACCGGTCTTTCCGAACGGGAAATCTTCGACACGCTTCTTCAGCGCGAACGTTTGGGCTCTACAGGTGTCGGTCACGGCATTGCGATCCCACATGGCAAGCTGACACGGCTCGACCGTCTGGTAGGACTGTTCGCGAAGCTGGAAAAACCAGTCGATTTCGATGCTCTCGATGATGAGCCGGTTGACCTGGTGTTTCTGCTTCTGGCGCCGGAAGGCGCTGGTGCCGACCATTTGAAGGCTCTGGCCCGTATCGCGCGCCAGCTCCGCGACGGCGCTGTCACCCAGGGCATTCGCGCGTCCCATGATGCGCAAGAGATCTACGATCTTCTAACCCAGCCGTTGGCATCTTCCAACGCGGCTTAATCCGTTTCAAAGTCTCTGATGCAAAAAGACCGGCTGCGAGGCCGGTCTTTTGGTTCGTATGCGGCGCGTTCAGCCAGCAAGGAGGCTTAGGACGGGTCACCTGGTGTCACCCAGCCCTCAATGGACTTGGCAGGTCCCAGTGCGCGAGCCTGATCCGTGTCAGGCCTTCGCCGGATTGGCATCGCCCTGAACGAGCCCTTGCTGCTGGACGGCGACCGCACCTTTGGTAAGCGCCGGCAGGTGAAGGTCTGCGAGCTCTGCAGGTGGATTGGTCTCTTCGGGAATACGCCACAGGGTTGAACGGATCGCGATCTGGCCAAGTGTTCTGGTCGAGGTTGTCACCGCGATGACAGCTGCCAGAAGCGGCCCGATGGCCACGGGAATGACCGGCCACACCAGATCGATGGGCTGGGTGGAAAGCCAGGCAAGACCTGCAAGTCCGAAGAGTGTCTGCGGCCAGAGCTTGCGGGCCGCCAGCAAGACCGGCAGTCGTTGGACACCACGTGCCTGCGCACCCCAGCCGATGGTTTTGCCGAACAGGAGCCCACCCATGAACAGTGAGTGCGCCACGGCCATGATCGGTGCCAGCATTGCCGAATAGACGATTTCCGCAAGAACGCTCACGACGACACGTATCGGCCCGCCGAAGGCCTTGCGAAGGTCCGGACGGGCAAGCACGTCAGCGACGGTTGCAAGTTTCGGCGCGAACACCATCGTCAGGACGGTGAAGAAGAGCAGGGCACCAGTGTCAGGGCGATATGGCATGTAGTCGGTGACCATGCCGAGGATGGCCGCCGATGTCATGAAGCCCAGCCACGCAGGAGAGCCGAGGAACATCAGGATAGCAAGCACCAGCTGCATCCGGCTAACGGGTTTGAGGCCAGGAAGCCCGATCAGCCGGCGGTATTGCAGGTTGCCCTGGCACCAGCGCAGGTCACGGCGGATAAACTCCAGCAGATGAGGCGGATTGGCTTCATAGCTGCCCGTTTCGAGCGGCAGTACGCGCACTTCGTAGCCTGCGCGGCGCATCAGGACGGCTTCCACCTGATCATGGGAAAGAATGGTTCCCGAGAGCGGGCCTTTCCCGGGCAGTTCCGGCAGACGGCAGCTTTCCTTGAACGGTTTGATCCGCAAGATGGCGTTGTGTCCCCAGTAGGGGCCGCAGTCACCCTGCCACCAGGCACTGCCGATGGTGTAGGAACGCATGCCAAGCCGCATGCCGAACTGGAAGACGCGGGCAAAGGCGCTGTCTGTCGGAAGGCCAACCACGAGACTTTGCAGAATGCCGAGCTGGGGATTGGCTTCCATGCGCCGCACCAGTCCGACAATGGCGTCGGCCGACATGTAGCTGTCGGCATCCAGCACAAGTGCAAACTCGTGCCGCTCCCCCCAGCGTTCGCAGAAGTCTTCGATGTTGCCGGCCTTGAAACCGCGATTGTCCGTGCGCCGCCGATAGACCACCTCCATCTGGCCTTCGAAGCGATCTTTCAGCCGGGACGTCATCTGCTGCTCCTGAAGGGCAACGTCGTCCATGTTGGTGTCGCTGAGCACATAAAGGGTGAACCGGTCTGCTTCGCCTGCGCGTATCAAGTGAGACACGATGGCGTTCAGATTGGTTTCCAGGCTTTCTGTATCTTCGTTGCGGACACAGGACAGCAGCGCTGTCGAGCTTCGCAGCGGCTGAGTAGGGTCGCCGTGCTCGATCGGGCAGACGGCATCAGCAGGGTTTCTGGAAAGCCGCATGATGAGGAGGCCGATCACCGCATTCCAGAAACCTATGATGGTCCAGGGCAGGGTGATCATGAAGCAGACAAGAATGAAAATGTCGAGCGCCGTATATCCACCAGGAGAAAGCGTCAGCGTCATCAAGGTGGCAAGGCCGGCAAAACTGAGCCCGATAAGGGCCGCGAACGTCAAACGCCGTGCGGTCATAGGAGCAATTGATCCATTGAATTTTGGCATGTCAAAGACCCGAAACATTTTTTTGACTTCCAATCGGAGCGATCATCGCAATAGTGCGCATGTCAAAATGTCCTAACGTTGACAAAGGCAAGGGTTGATGACCGCAGAGGATAAAGGATGACCGCAGACGTACCGGTGACGCGCGACACAGGTAAACCGCAGGCGCTGTGGTACACCGAGCCCGGTCGATGCGGACTGGAGACTGTTTCCTTGAATGAGATGCAAACCGGCGAAGTGCTGGTCGAAACGCTCTTTAGCGGGATAAGCCGGGGAACGGAAGGCCTTGTCTTTCGCGGCGACGTTCCGTCGAGTGAATGGCAGCGCATGCGGGCGCCGCATCAAGAGGGAGATTTCCCGTTTCCGGTTAAATACGGATACGCAAACGTCGGCAGGGTCATAGCAGGAGACCCGGATCTCAACGGCTGTCTTGTGTTTTCTCTCTTCCCTCATCAAAGCGTCTTTACGCTCCCCTCCATGTCGTGCGTGCCGGTTCCCCAGGGCGTTTCCGCCGAAAGGGCCGTCTTGGCGGCCAACATGGAAACGGCACTTAATGCGTTATGGGACGGAAAACCATCACCGGGGGATCACATCTGCGTGGTCGGCGGTGGTGTCGTCGGTCTCTTGACGGCATACGTTGCCGGACGGTTACCCGGATCAAAAGTAACTGTCGTGGATACAAACCCTGACCGAGCGGAAGTTGCCATCGGGCTGGGTCTGGAATTTGCACTGCCGGAAGATGCGCCGGCTAACCAGGATCTGGTGTTTCACACAAGTGCCACGTCGGCGGGACTGGCGACGGCGCTTGCCTGTGCCGGCGACGGCACGTCCATCGTCGAGCTGAGCTGGTACGGCGCGCATGCGGTCACGGCTCCGCTGGGAGCAGACTTTCACTGCCGCCGCCTGAAGCTTGTTTCCAGTCAGGTTGGAACGATCCCGATCGACCGGCAGGCCCGCTGGACTTACCGCCGCAGGCTGGAAACGGCTCTTGGCCTCCTGGCCGATCCTGCCCTCGACCGTCTCATCACCCACAAGGTGGCGTTTGCCGATCTGCCGGATCGTCTTCCCGATTTGTTGAACAAGGCGTCAGATGTGCTTGCCGCCCTCGTCGTATATGACGGAACCAACCAAGCCGTCGTTTGAAAAGCTCTCAATTTTCCTCATGATTTCAGGATGATAAGATGTTTGCAGTTGAAGTACGCGATCACGTCATGATTGCCCACTCCTTCAAGGGAGAACTGTTCGGTCCGGCCCAGGCATTGCACGGTGCCACGTTTGTCATCGATGCCGCGTTTCTGGCCGACAGCCTTGACGCCAATGGCGTGGTGATCGACATCGGCCGGGCGCATGATGCGTTGAAGGAAGTCCTGCAGCCTCTGAATTACAAGAACCTCGACGAGGTGCCGGAATTTGCGGGCATCAACACCACGACCGAGTTTCTGACAAAGCACATCCATGACCATCTGGCCAAGGCTGCCAGAGCGGACAAGCTCGGACGTCCGGGATCTGAACTGAAGGCGATCCGCGTGACGATCTCAGAATCCCACGTCGCGCGCGCCTGGTACGAAGCCGGGATCTGACCGCTCATGCCCGCACTTGTCTTCGCCTATCCGGGATATTTCAACACACCGACCGGTGGCTACGGCTACGATCGCAGGATCGTCGCCGGTCTGCGCACGCTAGGCTGGGAGGTTGATCTGGTTTCGCTTGGGGACGGCTTTCCGTTTCCCACCGAAGAAACGCTTCGGCTAGCCGAAGCCCGGCTGTCGTCGGTGCCGGAAGGGTCGCTTGTTGTCGTCGACGGTCTCGCACTTGGTGTAATGGCGGAAGCCATGGAAAGACTGCAGGATCGGATCACTCTTATTGCGCTTGTGCACCACCCGCTCTGTGTCGAAAACGGGTTGTCAAAGGAACAGGCTGAAGCTCTTTTCCAGAGCGAAAACAATGTGCTGGCTTTTGCCCGTCGTATCATCGTGACCAGTCCCGCAACAGGCACCCAGGTTGAGGAGCTTTTCGGCATATCTCCGGACCGCATCACCGCCGTTCTGCCCGGCACGGAAAAGCCTGAGCCGTATGAGCGCCCACAGAACGACGTCACGAGGCTGTTGTCGGTCGGCACCTTGCTGCCACGCAAGGGCTACGATCTCTTGCTGACCGCCCTTGCAAGCCTCAAGAATTTGCGCTGGCATCTGGATATCGTCGGTGGGCTTGAGGCGGATCCTGAATGTTACCAGGCGCTGTTAGCCCAGGCGCGTGAGTTGGAACTTCTCGACAGGATTACCTTTCACGGCGCGGTTCCGGCGCAAGACCTTGGCGACTTTTATCGCTCGGCAGAGATATTCGTGCTCGCAAGCCGTTATGAGGGCTACGGCATGGCTTATACCGAAGCGCTTGCCCACGGTTTGGCGGTAATCGGTAGCGGTGGCGGCGCGGTGAAGGAAACACTTCCGGAGAAAGCTGCCATCTACTGCGGTGTCGAGGATGTCGATGCTTTGCGTGACGCGCTCGAAACACTCATCTCTGACCGCGAGAAACGTGCGGGATTGAGCACTGAAGCCAGAAAGGCCGCTGAACTCTTGCCGGACTGGACGGATGCGGCACGGAAGTTTGCAGACCTGTTGCAGGATAATGGCCGATGAGTGGTTTTTCACCAGCATGGCTTGCCTTGCGCGAACCGGTCGATCTGGCGGCTCGCAATGAGGACGTTGAAACCGCATTTTTCGCGGCTCTCGGCGGTCAGCCGATGCGCATAATGGATCTCGCAAGTGGAGCAGGCTCGACTGTCTCGGCTCTTGCTCGGCATCGAAGCACTTCGACCGAATGGCTTTTGACCGACTACGATCCGGCTCTGTTGGAAGTTGCCGGGCAGCGCTGGCAGGACAGGGTAACAACGCGGCAGATCGACCTTGCGAGCGATCTGGAGGAGCTGCCGTTTGCCGAGGTTGACGCGGTGACTACATCCGCTTTTCTGGACTTGGTCGCAGAGCCGTTTCTTGTCCGGCTGGTCGATCAGGTCGTGAAGGCGCGAAAACCGTTTCTGGCAAGCCTGACCTACGATGGCCGCGCGGTGTTCACCCCGCAACTTCCCTTTGATGCCGCGTTGTTGGCCGCACACAACACGCATCAGCTGTCTGACAAGGGGTTTGGTCCAGCCCTCGGTCCGGCCGCTGCCATGCGTGCCATCGAACTGTTTCGGGATCGAGGCTACAAGGTGGTGCAGGGCCGGTCTGACTGGCAGGCAGACAGTTCGTCAGCGGATTTCCTGAAAGAGCTTCTCGGAGGCTGGTGCAACGTCGGCAGGGAAGTCGCGCTGGACGAGACGGAACTGGCGCAATGGTGGTCGCAGCGGCAGGAACACATCACTTCCGGTCAACTCACTCTCAGCGTCGGTCACGTCGATTTCACTGCCTTGCCGTAAGACACGGGGTTCCGGCTTCCTCCCGGGACTTGTTGAAACCGGGTGGTCTGCCTAAACTGTGTGCAGGCAGGAGAGGAGAGGTGCGATATGGGCGCAAGTGATGAACGCTATAGCCCGATTGCCCGGCTGATCCATTGGCTGACCGCCATTCTGGTGCTGACAATGGTGCCTGCCGGCCTTGTCATGATCCGGATCGACAGCGGCCCCTTGCAGAACCAGCTGTTCGACTACCATCGCTCGGTCGGCATCGGGTTGATGATATTGACCCTGGTACGTCTCGGTTATCGGCTGACCCACAAACCCGCCCCCTTGCCGGAAAGCATGCCGCTCTGGCAGCAATTTGCCGCCAAGGCTACCCATGCCTTTCTGTACGGTTTTCTGCTGGTCAATCCCTTCATCGGGTGGGTGGCTACCTCCGCCTACGGTGCGGCAATCTCGGTCTTCGGCCTGTTCACCATGCCGGCGATTGTCGCCAAGGACCGTGCGTTGGCAGACCAGCTTTTTCAGTTTCATCTTGTACTCGGGCTGCTCTTCACTGCCGCCGTGGTGCTGCATATTGCCGCCGCGCTTTATCACGGTCTTGTGCGCAAGGACGGTGTTCTCGGTAGAATGATTTAAGTTTTTGGAACAAATACTCTGCGGTAATGTTGGGTGACTTGAAGGATTGTTTATGATTGAGGAAGTGTTAACTGAACAAAATTTAATAGTTCCTGTTTTGTAATTTTTTACCATGCCCTTTAATTACAGTTTATCGTTTTTTCGCCTAAATGACGTCTCGGAACTCAAGGACCGGTTCAAGTGTAACCGTTAGAAAATGGTAAGGACTAAAATGAAACAGACCATTCGGACCCTGCTGGCAAAACACGGCAATCTGCCGGTTTCTATCGACGACGTCGCGGACGGTGCTGACCTCTACGATGCCGGTCTGTCTTCGTTTGCATCCGTCCAGGTGATGCTGGCGCTCGAGGAAGAGTTCGATATCGAATTTCCGGAGCATTTGCTGAACCGTAAGTCTTTCTCCTCCATTGATGCGATCGACGCAGCCTTGACTGAAATCCTGAAAGAGCAGGCTGCGTAATCCATGACCGCCGCAGCCAAGATCACTGCCATGGGGTTGGCAGATCGCGCCAAGCGGGCCGCCAAGGTCGCTTCCGAGTTTGCCGACAAGGTTGATGTGGAAGGCCGCTTTCCTGTTGAAGGCATGAACGCCCTGAAAGCGGAACGCCTGATGGGTGTCATGATCCGTCCGGAATTCGGCGGGGAAGGCGCAACACTGACCGAGATTGCTGATGTTTGCGCAATTCTTGGACAAGCCTGCGCGGCCACCGCGATGACTTACGCCATGCACCAGATCCAGATTGCCAGCCTGGCGGATTACGCCGTAGGCAGTGCCTGGCACGAAGGTTTCCAGAAGCGGATCTGCGATGAGCAGCTTCTGATCGCCTCTGCAACCAGTGAGGCGGGTATCGGCGGCAACTTGCGCAATTCGATCTGTGCGGTCGAGGTCGAGGGCGACACCGTGCGCCTGACCAAGGATGCGACCGTGATTTCCTACGGCGCCAATGCGGACGCCATCATGGTGACCTCCCGCCGGCATGTCGACGCGGCTCATTCCGATCAGGTTGCGACCATTTTCCTGAAGGATCAGTACACGCTTGAGCAGACCAGCAAATGGGATACGCTCGGCATGCGGGGAACCTGTTCCGACGGCTATATTTTCAAGGCGGAAGCTCCGGCCGACCAGATCCTGCCGCGCCCGTTTGCGGAGATTGCCGCCCAATCCATGCTGGCCGTTTCCCATCTTCTTTGGGGCGCGCTCTGGTACGGCATCGCTGCTGATGCGGTTGCCCGTGGGCAGGCATTCGTGAAGAACGCTGCGCGCAAGGCTCCCGGCCAGGTTCCTCCGGGAGCACTGCGTCTGGCGGAGGCGTCAAGCCTGCTGCAGCTGGTCAAGGCCAACGTCGTTGCCGGCCTGAAACAGTTCGAAGGTTGCAAGGGCGACAGCGATGCGCTCAATGCCATGAGCTTCTCCGTTGCCATGAACAACGTGAAGATCGGCACGTCACAGACGATCCTGACAATCATCAACCACTGCATGCTGATCTGCGGGATCGCAGGCTACAAGAACGGTACGCCGTTCAGCCTCGGACGCCACCTGCGTGACGCCCATTCGGCGCAGCTGATGATTTCCAACGACCGTATTCTGGGCAACACGTCCACGATGCTCCTGGTCAACAAACAAGACACCAGTCTTTTGGGGTAATGATGGACGCGCAAGTCTCTTTTCTGGATCAGCTCTTTGCCAAAGGCGTCCTGCATGACAGCGGCGTCGACGGCCTCTATGCCCGCAGCGGCGAATTTGAAGACGTTATTGCCCGTTTCGAAAAATTTGCCCTCACATACGGTCAGGACGAGATCTCCGAAGCAATGGTGTTCCCGCCGGGAATGACCATGCAGGATTTCGAAACCAGCGGTTACATGAAGAACTTCCCGCAGTTGGCAGGAACAGTGCATGCCTTTTGCGGCAACGATCATGACCACATGGGGCTGTTGCAATGCATGGCGGCTGGCGACGACTGGTCCAAGGATCAGAAACCGACCCAGGTGGCTCTGACGCCCGCTGCCTGCTATCCGCTTTATCCGATCCTCTCGCGCCGTGGTGCATTGCCGGCAGAGGGAGCCTACGTAGCGCTGCAGTCCTATTGCTTCCGCCACGAACCTTCCAAGGATCCGGCTCGGATGCAGATGTTCCGCCAGCGTGAATACGTGCGTGTCGGTTCTCCCGAACAGACCATGGATTTCCGCGAGACCTGGAAACAGCGCGGCTCGGACATGATGGAGCGGCTGCAGCTCCCGCATAACGTTGATGTCGCCAACGATCCGTTTTTCGGCCGAGCCGGCAAGATCATGGCGTCCGGCCAGCGTGAACAGGAATTGAAGTTCGAAATGCTTGTGCCGATCACGTCGGAAGAAAAGCCGACGGCCTGTATGAGCTTCAATTACCACATGGACAACTTCGGCAAGGCCTGGAACATCCGTCAGGCTGATGGAACGCCTGCCCACACCGCCTGTGTCGGCTTCGGTCTGGAACGACTGGCGCTGGCGCTCTTCCGCCATCATGGTTTCGACACGTCCAAATGGCCTGAAGGCGTCCGTGCCACGCTTTGGGGATGAGGGGACGCAACATGACGCAAGCCGTGTTTGACCGCTTCAATGCGGCGACCTACGTGCGTAGCCCGCTCCATTCCCAGGACCGGGACTGGCCCGAAACCAATTGCTATCTTGATGTCTGGATCGAGGTATTGCCGTCGCTTGGTCTGCCGGCGGAGGCTTGTCTGTCCTATTCGGTCACCCAGGATTTTGAAGGGGACCAGTTCACCTTCTTCAAGGTGCCGCTGGAGGATCTGGAAGCGCTTTATGGTCTCAAGGTCACCGAACTTGCGATCTACGACCGGGTGGAAGCCCACGTCCGGCAACAGATCGAACGGGGCCGCTTGTCACTGGTCGAAGTCGACAGCTATTTCCTGCCGGACACACACGGTGTCGGTTATCACGAGGCCCACGGCAAGACCACGATCGCAGTCAACTGGATGGATTTTGAAGCCAGGACCATGGAATATTTCCATGGTCTGGGCCTGCACCGGCTGGAAGGTGACGATTTCGACGGAGTGTTCCAGCGCGGCGCACATGAAAAGCCGACGCCGTTCCTGCCATACACGGAATTCGTGAAGGTTCCGGACACACTGCCAACACCGGCTCACATCCTGAACGTTTCGGAAGGCCTTCTGCGCCATCACCTGAAGCGCCGCCCAAAGCAAAACCCGATTGCTGCCTTTGCACAGGTGTTCCCGGCACAGGTGGAAAAGATCTGCGAACGCGAGTTCGGCTTCTTCCACTTGTATGCCTTCAACACGCTGCGCCAGCTCGGTGCGAATTTCGAGCTGTTTTCGTCCTATCTCGAATGGCTGGTTGCGGAAGGCAGGGACGATCTGACCGAGGGTGCGCAAATGGCCAAGACCATTTCCTCCACCTGCAAGATGGTGCAGTTCAAACTGGCGCGCGCCGTCATGCGCAAGAAGTTTCAGGGGCTGGACGAAGGCTTGCTGCCGGCAGTCAACGCCTGGGACAACCTGATGCAACTTCTCGACACCCACTACGGTGATCAGGAAACACGTTTTACTCCCGTAGTCAGCGCTGCCGGGGCTTGAATGATCGACCTGGGTGAAGTGACCTGGGCACTGTCGATGACAGAGCCCGGTGCCTTTGAAACCTCGCTTTCGACGGGGCATCAGTGGGATTTCGTTCCGGCACACGTTCCGGGAACCGTCGCCGGTGCTCTGACGGATGCAGGACTTTACGACCCGGAAAATCCCGTTCCCCTTCATGGCAAGGACGTCTGGTATGAAGCCTGGTTCGACGCCCCGCCGGGCCGATATAGCTTGCACCTGGAGGGGTTGGCGACCATTGCCGAGGTTTTCCTGAACGACGTTGAGGTGCTGTCCAGCCGGAACATGTTCCGCAAATACAATGTTCCCGTGGAACTGGCCGATCGCAACGTTCTGAAAATCTGCTTTCGCGCGCTAGAGCCGCACTTGAACGCAAAGGGGCCGCGCGCCCGGTGGAAGCCTCAGTTGGCAACCAGCCAGGGGCTGAGGCTCGTGCGGACGACGCTTCTCGGTCACATGCCCGGTTGGTGCCCGGAAATCCATGCGGTTGGCCCATACCGCCCAATCAGGCTCGAACCCGAGACGACGCCGCGTATTGTTGAAAAGCATATTCTTGCGGACCTGGCTCCGGATGGCACAGCCGCGCTGTCAGTTACGGTCAGGCTCGAAAATACGGATGCCGTTCCGGTGCTGACTTGCGCGGGAGCATCGGCGAAGATGAGCCTTCAGGACGACGGTTGCTATGCGGCGACCGTCCGTCCTGAGGGCGCCAAGCCCTGGATGCCACACACACACGGCGAGCCTGCTCTTTACGACGTAACCGTTCAGGCCGCTGACAATACTCTTTCACTGGGCAAGACAGGCTTCCGCCGGATCGAGGCGGACCACGGTGCCGATGGACGCAGCTTCGGCCTGAAGATCAACGGTGTGCCGGTCTTCTGCCGGGGCGCCGTCTGGACCAATGCGGATCTCCTGAACCTCTCGTCCAGCCGCGAAACCTATCGCCCTCTGTTGGAAAAAGCCCGGGACGCAGGCATGAACATGCTGCGCATCGGCGGGACGATGCTTTACGAGAGCCGCGCCTTCCTTGAGCTATGTGACGAATTGGGCCTGCTGGTCTGGCAGGACTTTCAGTTCGCCAACTACGATTACCCCGTGAAGGATGCCGCCTTCGTCGCGGAGATCGAAGCGGAACTGCGCGATCAGCTGGATGAAAGCATGGGCAGCCCTTCACTTGCCGTTCTGTGCGGTGGAAGCGAGATCTACCAGCAGGGCGCCATGATGGGGCTTTCCGAGGATCGCTGGAAGGGGCCGCTGTGCGAGGAGATCTTGCCGGCTATTGCCACAGAGCTGCGGCCGGATGTGCCCTATGCAGCAAATTCGCCATGCGGCGGGGTCCTGCCGTTCTCCCCCAACGAAGGCATCGCCCACTATTACGGCGTCGGGGCGTATCTGCGGCCTCTGGAAGACGCAAGACGGGCCGATGTCCGCTTTGCAGGTGAGTGCCTCGCGTTTTCCAATATTCCCGTCCAGCAAAGCCTGGAAGAAGGATTGCCGGTGAAACCGGGGCATGATCCACGCTGGAAGGCACGGGTGCCGCGTGATCGTGGAGCCGGTTGGGACTTCGAGGATGTGCGCGATCACTATCTGAAGCTGCTCTACGGTGTCGATCCGGCCGCGCTGCGATACGGCGATCCGGACAGATACCTCGACCTCGGACGGGCGGTCACCGGTGAGGTCATGTCCGAGACCTTTTCCGAATGGCGACGGCCCGGGTCCAATTGCCAGGGGGCACTGGTCTGGACCCTTTCCGACCTCTTGATTGGTGCCGGGTGGGGACTTGTTGATGCAGCCGGACGGCCCAAACCCGCGTGGTATGCCCTCAAGCGCACATTCAGGCCGGTAATTGCCTGTGTCACCGACGAAGGCACGAACGGCCTTGCCATTCACGTCCTCAACGAACGGGCAGAGGAAAAGCCGGTCAGGATCAGCATTGCCTGCCTGAGGGATGGCCAGCTGCCGGTGGTTTCAGGAGACAGGGAGCTGTTGTTGGCGCCGAACAGTGCGCAGACGCTCAATGCAGTGGACCTGATCGGAGCCTTCTTCGACGTCACCTACGCCTATCGTTTCGGCCCACCCTCGCATGATGTAACCGTGGTGCGTCTGTTCGATACGCAAACCGGAGAACTCATTTCCGAGGCGCATCATTTCCCGCTCGGCCGAGGACTGCATCGCCATTTCGAAGCTCCCGAGGTGAGTGTGGAACAGGACGAGGCTGGCAGATGGTCGCTGATGATCTGCGCCAAGCGCTTCCTGCAATCGACCGTCGTTGCAATTCCCGGATTTGAGGCGGAGGATAACTGGTTCCATCTGGCTCCGGGCGAGGCGAAGTGTATTCAACTGCAACAAACGCCAGACGAAGAAAGCGATGATCAGGCAGCCCCCAAAGGGCAACTTACGGCCTTGAACTTCGCCGGGCGCGTGCCCTTCTGACGCCTTTCTGGAAGCGACGGATCAGCCTGCGGTTTCCTCTGGTTCGGGCGCAGGTGCCTTTGTCCAGAAAATGAAGAACCAGGTGCCCGCGGTCAAAGCAATCTGGACGCCAAAGCGGAAAAGCGCTGCCCCGGCCAGGCCTCCTAACGCAGCGCCAAGGCTGACGACGGGTATCAGCAGGAGGCTGGTGCTGATAAGCAGCGCCATCCGCACGCGTTGACGACCGGTGGCTCGCAAGATGTCCGCCCCTACACCGGAAAGCCCCATCAGGAGCGGATAAAACGCAAGGCACATAACGACTGTCGGTGTTTCTGCGAAATCTTCTCCCAGAACAAGGGGAATGAAACCGGCGATCAGCAACAGGAAAACTGCGACCGGCAAGGCGAGGAATACCGTCACTGGCAACAGCTTGACGCCGAAAGCAAGGCTGCTTGCCTGCCCATCTTGTGCCTGGCGAAAATGGCGGGTGTAGGTTGCATAGAGAAACGCTCTGACAGGCGCTGAGGCTGCGTCGATGATGCGGAACCCGGCTGCGTACTGCCCGCCTGCATCTGCGCTCAAAGTGTGAACGACCACCGGCTTGTCCAGATCCTTCATGCCGCCGATGGCAAAAAACTCGATGCAATAGAGAAGGCTGAGTTTCAGGTCGTCCCGGATCAGGGTGAAGGTCGGCCGGCCGAGATCACGCAGAACAAGCCAGCAAGCCGCAAGAGCAGAAAGAATTCCGGCGGCGAAATACCACCACGCCCATTCCTGGAGCGTGAGACTTCCGGGGAGAAGCGTGGCAACAAACAGGAAAGCGAGTTTCAACGAAGCAGCCAGAACATTGATGACAATCTGTTTTCTGGCCCGGTCGAAGGCCATGTAGGATTGCGCGGACAAGATCACCAATTTTGTGAGGAGCAGATCCGAAAGAGTGACAATCGCGATAGTCGATAGCGGAACGGTATCGCCGATGAGGACGTACAACAAAGCGATTGTCCCGGGCAGGACAAACGGAAAGGTAAGTCCCATCATGATCAGGGAATGCCCGAGGTATCTGTCGAAAGACTGAGGCTCAACCGCGACCCGCTGGAGGAGAAGGTATTCACTGCCCAAACCGACCAGGAAACCGGCCATGATGGAGACGCTGACGATGGTGATGAACAGACCGTAGTCTGCTGCCCCCAAGGCGCGCGAAATGAACAGGAAAAAGACGAGCTGAATGACGAGCAAGAGACCAAAATTGATCGTGTAGGAAATTGTATTGGCAACAAGCGGGCGTCGTGAGAGGCCAAGGGCCTTGTCATAAAGCGCGCGAAATTTTCTCGATGCCGAACTGGAATTCATTGACACGAAATTGCCTCGAGGCGTGGGCCGTTGATCGAAAAAAGCGGGATCCGTGGCCGCTGGCCTTGGACCGCAGGAGCGGATTTTGTGTATCTGCCCCCCGGATAAGTCACAACAGAAACTAGGTGCCAAACCTGACTGCGCCGTTAATAGGCAGGCAACGCGAACCTGCACAAACTATTTTAACTTCCCTGCGTCAAGGATCTGGCGTCCTGTTCGAAAAGGCGGAGAAAAAATGCTGGCAAAAACGCAGGTTCTCACTTTCCACGGTATTGGTGTACCAGCGGTGCCTGTTTCGCCGGAAGAGAGCCATTACTTCGTCCCGATAGAGACTTACCAGCGCACAATTGAACGCCTTCCTGCACTTGAGCAGAAACACGGAGTGAAGCTGGAAATCACCTTTGATGACGGCAACCTGTCTGATTTCGAGGTTGGGCTGCCAGCCCTAGTGGAGGCGGGCCGGCCAGGTCGTTTTTTCGTTCTGGCTGCACGTATCGGGGCAAAGGGCTATCTGACCGCGGAACAGATGCGGGAGATTGTTTCGTCGGGATCGGTCATCGGCAGCCACGGCCACGACCATGTCGACTGGCGCAAGCTGGATGCTGCCGGCTTTCAACGGGAACTTTACGACGCTCGAAAGAAAATCGAGGATGCGGTAGGGGCTGCTGTCACAGAAGCGGCGATCCCGTTCGGTGCTCTGGACGCGAACGTTTTGCATCGTCTCAAGGAAGCCGGGTACCGGCGGGTCTTCACAAGCACACCGGGACTTGCCTATCAGACGGCATGGTTCTGTCCGCGCTTTTCGCCTGCAAATGGTTTCGACCCGGATCGTGACATCCCGCCGATGTTTTCGGCCAAGAAGCGCCTGAAAAGCTCCCTCTATGCCTTCGCACGGCGCGCGAAATTCCGCATTTGAAGGCATGTCCGAGGCGTAGGCGCCAGCTGGTTCAATCCGGTTTTCTATAGAGCTCTGCAAGGGGCAGGTTGAATACAGCGCGCAGCTTGCCTGTATTGAGCGCAAGTTTTTGCCGCATCCGGAAAGAACGTCCCCTGTCGAGAAGCCGGAATGCGAGCGCTAAAACACCGGCAACTGCACATTTTGCCAGTGCTCCAAATGCGAAAAAAACGTGCCAGAAAGGGTCTGGATGCCGGGCGAGGCGCATCTGGCCATAGGATTGGCCTGACCGTGTCGCGCGGCTGAGAATGAACTTCGTCGACAATCGGTCTTGTGGAACATGTTCGTGCGCGATCGCATCGTCCGTGGCAAAGATACGGGCCCCGCGTTCGGCTGCATGAGCAAAGAAGATGGTGTCTTCGCCACCTGTCCGGCCATAGGCTTCATCAAATCTCAGTTCCAGCGCACGAACAAAACCAACCCGCACCAGCGTGTTGCCGCCCCGGCCGGTGTAAAGTCTTTTTCCCCGGTGCCCCCAGTCCGTGTAAAGCGGGTTCGCACGCCGCATCCACTCGGGCGTATTGTCCGGATAGCGTGGTTTTACCGGGCCAATCACGACGTCTGCGTTGAAGTCTTTCTGGCAGGCGAAGAGTTTTTCCAGCCAATTGCGCTCCACCCATTCGTCGTCATCGACAAATATCAGCCAGTCGCCATCAGCTGCATCGAGCAATGCGTTGCGGGCTGAAGAGATATTACCGCTTGCCACGGCAAGGCAGGTCACGTCCAGCGACTTGATGGGGTGACTTGCCACGAGTTTGGTCGCCGCACCGGATTTGGAATCATCGGCCACCAGCACGTTGAACTCTATCCCGACCGGTTTGGTCACCGCCGCCAGGGAACGTAACGTATCGAGCAAGGTTTCACGGCCAATGCTTGCTATGGCGACGGAAACTTTTTCCATTCAGACTGGGCTCCGAAGCAGAGTTGGAAGCAATCAACAGGATGTGAGACGATCTTTTAATGCACCAGAAGTTCCTGCAGCATTATTAAACAATGGCTTAGAAAAAAGGCGCAAGATGCCCCGGAATTTTGGAAGGACCGCCTTCCACCCGCCATGAAGCTGGAGCTCGCACGTGATATGAACCGGCAAGGTTTTGATACCTCCTCTGCCACACCTGTTGCCGGAACGTCTCCTGTGGCCTTGCCGATCTCGTTCGATGGGCTTGCTGGTTATTTTCATCCAGCTGCGGGAGGCACAGCAATCCTGCTTTTGAGCCCCTGGGGGTATGAGGAGCTGTGTTCCCGGAAAAGCTACAGGATGCTCGGCGAAAAATTCGCTGCATCCGGGTACCCATGTCTGCGGTTCGACTATCCGGCAACCGCGAATTCACACGGGGACAGCGCGGATATTCAGGACAAGTCGGCATGGCAGGCTTCCGTTCGAACAGCCCTTTCCGAACTCAAGAGATTGGCAAACCCGGATCGGGTTGTCGTGGTCGGACAGGGGATAGGTGCAAGTCTCGCAAGCAACCTGGCAGCAGACGGAGAGATTGCAGGACAAGTTCTAATGGCGCCAGTTGCCCAGGGACGAGCTTATCTGCGGGAACTCGCAGCCTGGACTGCGTTGACGCAGCCGACGTTCCTGGTCAGTGCGTCGGATGGTCCCGAGGGCGGGTTGATGGCTGGCGGTTTCGTGCTCTCGGCCGCAACGGCCGACGAAATCAAATCGCTCAATCTCTACAAGACGGAATTGCCCTCCGGATTGAAGACATTGCTTGTTCAAAGGGCCGACCATCCGGGCGATCAGAAACTTGCAGATCACTACGCCGAAAACGGTTTGGAGTTCGAGAGCCTGTCGTTTGAGGGGTACGTCGACTATGTGTCCGACCCGACCCTGTCCGTCCCCCCGGTTCAAACGCTGGATCGGATCGTAACCTGGGTGAAGGCCAATTTCCCGGCAGGGCAATTGGAGACTGCAGCTCTTGCCGAAATCTCTGCGGTGTCGGAGCCATTGCCGGATGTCGAGGAGGAGGCGCTGCGTTTCGGGCCCGACAAAATGTTCTTCGGCGTGCTCGCGAGCCCCCGTGGCAAATGTGCGGAAACGGCGGTGATCATGCTCAATTCCGGATATGACCATTCCATTGGCTGGGCACGCATGTCGGTCGGCTTTGCCAGGTCTCTTGCGGAAAGCGGCTGCGCGGTCCTGCGCACGGATCTGGCTGGTATCGGTGAGAGCTGTTATTGGCCGGATCAGCCGTCCCAGGTTCTTTATTCTGACAGGCAACTGGAGGATGTCAGAGCCGCCGTCGGGTTCGTCAAGGAACGGACCGGGGTGAAAAACGTTATCCTGTTCGGCCGTTGCAGCGGTGCCTATCTCGCCCTTCTGGCGGCTGCAGACGATGACCGCGTCACTGCGGCCTTTCTGGTGAACTCACGCAAACTGGTCTGGGATCCGGACGAAAACGTGGACAAGGCTATCCGTGAGCCGATACAGACGCTGTCCAGTTATGGACGCAAGGCGGTCGATACAGCGACCCTGAAACGGGTTCTGTCAGGGGAAATCAATCTGGTTTCCGCTTTGAAAAAGGTAACCCGACCCGTGAAGTTGAAGGTCGACCGAACCCTGGCTCCTGTTCTTGGCAATCTGTCACGCCATTACCGGCTCTTCAAGGTCCTGACCGGTCGCCTTCAGAAACTCGAGCAACGTGATGTCCCGGTGTCCCTCGTCTATAGCGACAACGACCGGGGGCTTCTTGAGTTACACAACTGGTTCGGCGTCGACCGGCATGGATTGAAAGCCTATCCGAACATCGAGATGCACGGCCTGCAGGATGCGGATCATAACCTGACACCTATCGCCGCCCGTCAACAGATGTTCGCCTTGTTGACTGACTTCGTTGCGAAAGTCTCCGCTTCAAGATCTCGCAAGTGATGCGTCAGCTGATCCGTTTCACGCGTATTTACGGCGTGATGGCGGCGGAGTGCCGGTCATCGTTCGCACGAGACCGGAAGGTCGACCTTCTGCGATCGTAAGCAGGTCACGCGACAGGATCGGCATCGAGATCTGATCTTCTTCACGCTCGGCAACCGTGACCAGGAATTGCGTTGAAAGGCCTGCGAGCGGATCATCTTCGACAAGTTGCGGCAGGGCAACGCCATCGATGATTACAAGATCGTAGTCACGTGCGATGTCTGCGAAATCGAAAGCTTCGCGGATGTTCATCCGGTGGTGCTTGTACTTCGGCAATCCGGAGACCAGCGAAAGAAAGGAAATATCCAGCTCGTCGTAGTCGACAACCCTTTCGCGAAGCGTTCCGCCAATGTCTTCCATATCGTCGATGCTCAGGTCGTGGCTGAGCATTCGCTGTTTCGGTTCACCATCGGCGAGGAGCACGTGCAATCCGCGCTGGGCCGCCCCGAGGGCGAGGGCAAGGGCAGCAATGGTCTGGCCATGGCCAAGGGCGGGAGAGGTCAGAAAGACGATCCGCGTGCCGTTTTGGGCAGGCGCGCTCTGGATGGATGCAATGATCTGGTCAACGCCTTGTCCGAAAGACCATCCAGGTCCGGCGTCGTCCGAATAAAACTGCTCGATCGCATCTTGTACGGCAGAGATGGCGTCGGAGCTGAGCGGACGGACACTGCCGTTTTCGTCGGTTTCCGTCAGCCAGGGCAGCTGGCTGATAACTTTCAGCCCGGGTTCTGATTGGGGCACCTGCCTGGAGGGAGTGCGTTTGCTTCTCGTCCGCGTTCCCGGCAGCCCCACTGATGAGCGTGCATTGTGGGAGGTGTCGACAACCGTGGTTACGGGAGCAAGCGACTGTGCAGGGCCGGCGACGGCCATTGCAGGTTCGGGGTTCTGCAGGAACTCCGGCAACAGGTGTTTTTTGGCAATGCGAATGGCTTCGCCACCAACGGCGATTATGGTGCCGAACAGCAGACCCAGGATTCCGGCCAGCACCACCATGATCTTCCGTTTCGGGTAGACCGGGCTTTCCGGTGGAATGGCAGGCGAAATGATGCGGGCATTGGGGAGAACAACCTGGTCGAGCTGCGAAATTTCCTTGGCCCGGCTCAGTGCTATCTCATAAAGCTGCCGTGTTGCCTGTGCTTCCGTTTCCAATTCACGCAACCTGATGGAAGCCGCCTGGTCAACGTCGGAAAGATTTCGCGTGGAATCGAGCTGCTGCTCGAGCCTGGAAACCCGTTCCTGATTGACCTGGACATCGATGCGTGTGGATTCCGCAATCCGCCTGATTTCGTCCCGGATGAGATTGCGCAACCGTTCCAGCTGGGATCTTGCCTGCACGACAGACGGATGTGAGGGCAGAAGATCGGCCATCAGCTGAGCTTCCGTGCGTGCAGCCGTGGCATATTGCTGGCGAAGTGAGGAGATCGTGGGGGAGTTGACCACATCTCCGATGGATTCCGCGTCGACACCGCTCTGCAGAACCCGCTGGATTTCATCGTATTTGGCGGTTGCTTCCGCCAGTGCCGCACGGGCATCGATGAGCCTGGAATTCAGTCCGGTCAGTTCCTGTCCCGTCAGCAGCGACCCCTCGTCGGAGTTCTGCAGCTTGTTGGCCGCGCGGAATTTCTGGATTTCTTCTTCGGCTTGCCTCAGGCGTTCCCGCAAATCCACCAGCCGATCATCGATCTGGGCGGCGGCTTCGTCCGAGGCCAGGTCAACTTGCCGTTTCTGGTCGGACAGATAGCTCTCGGCGATCGAATTCGCCAGAACGGCAGCCTGGACCGGTGAAGGGGATTCCGCGGCAATATTGATGACGAAGGTCTGACCAACGCGCTTGACGCTGGTTGCATCTGCAAGAGCTTCGACCGCGGCGGTCTCCTGCGCTTCAAGCGTTGCGGCGTCCTTCTTGGTTGCCCCGAAGATCAGGCTCTTGAACTGGCTCATCAGCCCCGGCTTGCCTTCGCCGAAATGAGGATCTTCAGCCAGGTTGTTTTCCCGGGCGACGGGGCGCAGCACTGTGTCGGAATGGATGACCGACATCTGACTGTCGATCACTTCCGAGCCTTGTCCCGTGCGGCTCGGGCGGTTCGGGTCATCGAAAGGCTGGCGGACAGTTGGGTCAAACAGGACTTGCGAGGAGGCTCTGAAGATCGGTGTGATGGTCAGGGAGTAGGCGGCAGTCAACGCTGCAAAAACAAATGCAATTGCCGCGATCAGGAAGATGCGGCGGCGCAAGACCTGAAAAATGGACAGGATGTCCAGAGCAATGGCGTCGCGGCCTTGAAGGGCCACCTTATCGTAAGCCGGGTTTTCTACCTGTCTGGGGTCCACAAAAAGTCACCTTATGTCCTCGCGGGCATGCGTCTTATTGCTTGTAAGCACTTATGGTTAGTGAACTGCTAATTTGCGGCAAGACTACGGTGCTCCGACACCACGAAGCCCGCTGTCATTTGCCTGCGGCCAGAGAGGGGGGCACTAGTTCTGCGAACGATTGTCCCAGGTGCGAACCACTGCATGCGGCAGTAGCGCGGCAAGCAAGAAAATCAGCCAGTTCAGGGAAAAGGAACGAAACCAGGCGCTCTCCAGCATGTTGTGACAGGTGACGAAGAGGATCAACGAATAGCAGAGAGAGGCAATCCGGTAATCCAGCGTAACGACCCGGGCTGCGGAAAACAGAGCGGTCAGGATAACCAGGAACAATAGCGAAATTCCGACAATGCCGAGTTCGAGCATGACATCGAGATAACCGTTATGAGCCTGGATCAGCAAAATGACGAAACCCGGCGCCTCACGGAAGGCAATTGAATCGGACCCCGTGGCCCAGAAAGAGGCATAGCCCTGGCCAAGTACCGGGGCTCTGGAAATCACATCCACGACAAACGCCCAGATGAACGTCCGGCCGGTGTAGGTCTCGTCATTGAACAGGAACAGAGACAGGTCCGAGAACCCGAACCGCGTAAGGAGCGAGAGGAAGGACAGAAGAACGGCGCCGGTAACCGCTCCGAAAATCAGCAGCAATGCGGCATTGATACGGAAGAGGAAGGCCATGCCGACTGCAATATAGGCGATGATCGGCATGAGGACGGCAAGCCCGAGGGATGTTTTCGACTGGCTGAGAACAAGCAGGCCAAAAGCCAGTGCCGAAATGATCAGCATGCCGAAACGTTTCAGAAAACCGCGCGAAACCAGAAATCCGTAGATATTGAACATCATGGCCAAAGCCATGACCGCGCCCAGATTGTTTTTCTGGGTGTAGATGCCTGCGTGACCGATAGGTGTCGGCGGTAGCAGGACGACTGCAACCGCATTCATCAGAACAACGGTATTCATCAGCAGCATCAGTCGGCCTAGCAGTGAGCGGGCGTCGTCCGTGAACGAAACCGAAATCACAAGGCTCATCACAATGATGATCTGCAAGACCACGCGGCGAAACGCAATTCCGGGTGCATGAGACCAGAGCACGCTCGTGACAGCGAGCAGCAGATAAAGCATCAGGATCCAGATAAGCGGACTTTTCAGAACCGTAAATGCGTTAAGCAAGCGTCGCCCCGCCGATACCAGCAGAACCATGAACAGGCAGATCCAGAACAACTGGTTCAATGCGTTGGACTTTGACGCGCTGATGTTGGCCGCGGTGTCTTCACCTCCGGACGACACCAGAAAGAATGGGCTGATCAACATCGGATAGGCGAGCAGCAGCACCGGAATCCAGTTGAAGATCCTGTCCAGCAACGTTTGCCCGTGCATGGCGGCCTGTGGCCCGGACTGTTCAACGGGGTGAACTGTCAAATCCCAGTCTCCAGATCAATTGCAGCTGCAGAAGCTTTCTGCCGGCCCGCACCGCTAGGTCAGTCACTAGGCATGATTCGCAGCTGTCAGCTCAATCTATCAGTCACGATTTCGCACAGTCGACTGCAAATTCCGCATCAACTGTCGTGCCTGGATGGCGCGGTTCATAGCGCGTCTGCGTTGAGCCCCAAGGCATCGACCATAGCCGGCTCGACGGTTCTTTTGACGTTGTCGGTCATCAGACCGAAGCCTTCGTAGTAGTCCCACAACGCCCAGCCAAAGCCGCGTTCCTCCACCACTGTGCGGACGTCCTTGATCCAGGCAAGCCTGCTTCCATCGTCCGGAAGTCCTTTCGGGGGACGGATAGCACTGAATTCGCCAAGCACGATCTGGTCCGGGGAAATGTCATGTTTTTCCGCCCACTGCGATATCGTGTCAAAGCGGCTTTCAATGAAATTCCGGTCAGGTCTTTCACGTTTATAGTAGTCCCTGACACCGTCCATCGCCTTGTCGAAGGCATAGTCGGGAACGTCGACATCGGCTGCCTTTAGGGCGGCGATATGCTGACGTGTCCTCTCTTCGGCAGTCTCCACGTCACCCGCTGTCCAGGGATAGCTGAGGCCCGCGATATAGCGGAGAGGGTCCAATACCCAGGGGAGGGATTGATGGGTGAAATAGAAGGGCTCGTAGAAATGGAAGTCGACGATGATCTTGTCGTCGTAGCCGTCGAGACTCATGTACTCGAGGCCTTCCATGGACCGCCAGCAGCCCGGGGTAAGGACAATCGGCAGGTCTGGCGCAACACTGCGCGCCCTGTCATACAGCTGCTTTTGAGAGACTGACCAGTCTTGGCTGTCTTCTTCGAAACAGACGCCCTGCGGCTCGTTCATAAGTTCCAGCGCGACCTTGTCCGTCGGCAGATCGCGGATCCGCTTGGCGACTTCTTCCACAAGATCGGAGTAGGCCTGAAAGCGCGGGCCATCGGGTGCATCGCGCAAAATGTCGACAGGTGCCCATTCCGTGAGATACGCAGCCGGATGCAGATCGACCATCACGGTAAAGCCGCTGTCCAGTAAGCGAACCGTTATGGATTTCGTATCATCCAGCAATATGCGGCGTTCGCTGTCCGTCGCGGCCAGAAAGACGCCGGCGTCGATCGGAAAGCGAATGAAGTCGAACCCGAGCGCGCGCAGGCGTTCAAGTTCGGCGTCGGAGACCTTGGACAATTCGCCCCGGAACGGTGGCCAGAGATATTTTCCCGGCCGCTCGGGATCCCGATAGGCAAAATTTTGCAGCCTGGAAACATTGATACCCCGTTTGAATTTGGGGATCGAAATCGTCTCCTCCTTCGCTGCCTGAGTTCCGGCAGCGATAGCGTTCTGACGTTCGTCCAGATACAGAAAACCACCAACGAAAACGAGGAAAGCCAGACCAAAAGCAAGCGCGGTCAGCCAGGACCATAGGCGCTTCGACTTTTTTGCGGTCACGTGCGGCTCCGTTGTTGATCTGGGGTCAAGACAGATTCCAGGTCCTGACGGTAACTTTCAAGGATCATTGCAGGGTTGAACCGGTCGTGCAAGATTTGCTCGCTTGCCACTATCTGGCTGCGATAGTGAGCTGATTTTTCCGCCAATTCCTTGAAAGCGGCCGCAATTCCAGCGACATCACCGGGTTTCACGCCGATACCGACATCGATGTCATCAAGATAACCGTCGATACCCGTATCCTTGCCGTAGATAATCGGCAAACCGGCAAACAGCGCTTCCAGGTAGACCATCCCGAAGGTCTCGTTGTAGCTGACCAATGCCATCGCAAGATAGTGCGGCAGAACCTCGAACAGGTCCTTGCTGTTCATCGGTCCAAGAATCCGTACGCTGTCGCCGAGCCCCAGTTCGGCAATTTCCTTTTTCGCCGCTTCCATGGCCTCCGCACTGCCTGGGCCGATCAGGTCCAGTCCGATGTCCGGGTGTGTTTTTTGGAAACCGGCAAATCCCTGCAGCAGGTCGGACATGCCTTTTCGGCGGCGCATGTCCAGATCGAACACGCTGACGAACCGGGGGATCGGATCCTTTACCGGCACTTTGCTGGTGGAGTTCCCAACAATGTTTGGAAGCAGTCTTTCCTTCTCAGGCTGCGCTGGAACATACCTGTGGTAGGTGTCCCGGAACCAGGCGGAGATATGATATATCTTGTCTGCACGTGCCGCGATCCGGCGCATCAGGCTCCGGTACGTCGGCTTGAACAGCAGGATCTTGCGTTCCGATTCACCGCGAACGGAAATGAACAGCCGGGTATCCGGTCCAAACCGTTCCGCCAGCCACAATCCCGCGATGCCTTCAAACGAGAGTTTATGAGCGTGAACGAGGGCAGGCGTCTCGTGCTCGGTCCTCAGCGTCTTAAACACATGTCTTGCGATACGTCGCATCGCCGAGGCGAGACCTATACCCATCGGCAGGCCGAAATAGCGGTAGGAGAATAGCCGCACGCCTTTTATCTCACCGCAATCCTTGAAGCTGGCCTGCCAGGGGAAGCTGGTCCGGTCCATCGTCACGACGATGTGCCTGCCGAAGTCCACGCCGGTGACGAGACGCTCGATTGCGGTGGTTCTGCGATGGAATTGCTGCGGGTTCGGGTAGTCGGCGCTCAGATGCAGGATGAGGGGTGCTGCTGCACCCGGTTCACCGAATTCTGCTCTTGTGTCCATTGTTTCCCTCGGCAGCGAATATTAGCGGCAGAACGGTTGGGCCGCGCTCATCAGTCTTTGATTGCAACAAGGCCGCAGGTCGTTCCATCAGCCTGGTTGATCGTCATTTTCGGGGCAAACTTCTCTCATTACGTTTCAATAAAGAGTGAATGCCGCGACCTTGCGTCACCAACGGCCTCATTCTGGAGCGTCACGAGAGAGCGGAAATGTACAATCGACAAAAATAACTAACTTTAAACGACAGTTCGTCACATTGCCGGCAGGCAGCCCCCAAGGTTGAGTGGCGTCCCCATGTTGGCCGGGAACACGTTTCACGAACAACCTGCTGGTGGAAACTGCGCAGGAGGACGATGAATGCCGAACCAGATCGACGAAGACAGGGACGCCAGGGCGCTCGGCGCGCAAAGCTTCGGCCTGAAGAACAGGCTGTTCCGTATCCTCTGGGGCATAGTCTGGTTCCTTCTGGCCTCCTGGACGCAGCCGTTGCATGGCTGGCGCCGTTGGCTCTTGCGACAGTTCGGAGCGACAGTGGGGGAGGGGGTCTATGTGGCTCCATCCGCCAGGATATGGCATCCGGGCAACCTGATCCTGGAGGATTTCGCCGCGATCGCAGACGGCGCAGATATCTACAACATGGGCCCTGTCACGATCGGCCGGTACGGTGTCGTCTCCAAGCGCGCGCACATTTGCGCGGGAACGCATGACATCAACGACGACAAGTTCCTGCTGATCGCAAAACCCATCGTTCTGGAGGCCTATAGCTGGGTTGCCGCTGAAGCCTTTGTTGGCCCCGGGGTTCGTGTCGGTGAGGGAGCTGTTCTGGGAGCGCGTGCGGTAACGGTGAAAGACCTGGCTCCATGGACTGTTTATGCAGGTAATCCTGCCAAGGCGCTCAAGGAGCGGGCGCGGTTTGAGCGTAGTGACGTGCCGAAGCGGGGATGGCGTGAACCGTTGGAAACCGCCGACTGATTTTCCCTCCGATTCAACGTGCCCGTCAGGCCCATTAAATATCGGTAACTACGAACTTTCTAACGGCTATGTTTACAACTGCTTAGAGACCGATCGGATATTGCTCTAATGCGTTCGCCGCCGTCGTAACCGGGACGAACGTAAAGGGGAGACTGGGAACGGAATGCTGGCAAAAGATTTCGAGAGTGAACTGCTGGGGTGCCGGATCGAAGCAACCGCTATCGGTCCGTTTGCCATCGGGCGTCTTCGCTCCCGGGATGCCATCCAGCTTGTCGAGGCCGCCGTTCAAAAGCGGCAGAACCTCGATATTGCCATCTGCAACGCCCATACGCTCCTGTCAGCGATGGATGATCCCCGCTACGCTGCAACACTCCAGAAAATGACGCTTCTGAACGACGGGATCGGTATCAGTCTTGCCAGCAAGCTGCTCAGGGAAGAGCCGTTTCCGGAAAATCTGAACGGGACTGACCTCATTCCCCGGATCCTGGCGAACATCGGCATTCCGCTGCGGATCTATCTGCTCGGCGCCAAGGAAGAACAGGTTCGCCTTGCCAAGGAGCATATCGAGACTGCCTATCCGAAGCACCAGGTGGTTGGCTACCGGGACGGCTATTTCGCAAGCGATGAACTGGACAGCTTGTGCCAGGGGATCAACGAGGCAAAGCCAGACCTTTTGCTTGTTGCCATGGGGAACCCCAGGCAGGAGACTTTCATCGTTGAGAACCGGTCGGCGCTGGCAGTTCCGGTCGCGATCGGGGTCGGGGCGCTGTTTGACTTCATGTCCGGGGCCGTTGTCCGCGCACCGAAGATTGTTCAGGCCGCTGGCCTTGAGTGGCTGTTCCGCCTGTTGCAGGAACCTCGCCGCCTGTTCCGCCGCTATGTCATAGGCATACCGCGTTTTCTGTTTGCCCTGATGAAAATCAGATTTTCCAGGTCCGGCGTTTCGCGCTAGCTCCCACGTGCAAGGATCTGCCGTAACCGGTCAACGAGCGCTGAATTCGTTGGAGCAGTTTCGGCTTCCGGCAGTTCTGGCCGGGCGATCATGATGACGGGAAGTTTCAAGGTCCGCGCAGCCTCGATCTTGGCGTAGGAACGACTGCCACCACTGTTTTTCGTCACCACATGAGTGATGCTCTTTTCCAGAAACAGCGAGACTTCCTCATCGGCAGATGCCGGGGGGCGGGAGAGGATCAACTCCCAGGCGGGAGGTAATCGTGTTTTGGGCGGCTCGATCATCCGGACAAGACCGAAAATATCGTCTCGAGGAGTGAAGCGCTCGATCTCCTTGCGGCCAATGGCCAGGAAGGCGCGCGCGCCATCAGGCAGGGCCTCGGCCGCATCGTCCATGGTCAGGACATTTGTCCAGGCGTCGCCTTCACCGGGTTGCCAGCATGGCCGTTCCAGGCGCACAAGCGGTACCTTGAGCATCTTGGCGGCTTCGGCCGCGTTACGACTCATCTGGGCAGCGAAGGGATGGGTCGCATCGACAATGACGGTGATCCCTTCGTGCCGCATGAAGGCAAGCAGACCTTCGGAGCCGCCAAAACCGCCGACGCGTGTCGGGACGCCAAGATCAGGCAGGTCACGAACCGCTCCGGCAAAAGAGGCGGTCAGGCGACTTTCCGGAAATGTTTCCGCCAGCGTTCCGGCCAATTGCCGGGCTTCGCTTGTTCCGGCGAGCAGCAGGATATGATCTGCCTTAGCGGTCAAAGCCTGTTTCTCCCAGCACTTTGCCCTGGCGATCGGTGATCAGAACTTCCACATCCACCGGTGCATCGCGCAGGATCTGGCGGACGGCGCCCTTCGTTCGCCGCGCAAGTGGGCCACTGAGATCGATACCGGCAGCCAGGGAGGCATCCAGCACCTCCTTGGCCGTGTTGGCCGAGGCGGCCTGTTCAATCAGATCCGCGGAAGCGTTCTCCTGACGCAGAAGATCCTGCAGGAATTCGAAGTCGACGGAGCTGCGGGCCGAATGCAGATCGAGCGCCCCTTGAGCCAGCTTGGTGAACTTCGCAAATCCGCCTGCGAGGGTCAGCCGGTCAACCGGATGACTGCGCAGGTACTTCAGCAAACCGCCGGCGAAATCCCCCATGTCGAGAAAGGCGGTTTCATCCAGATCGTATCGGGCCTTGACTGCGTCTTCGGAACTGGCGCCGGTTGCGCCAACCACATGTGACAGCCCGACTGCGCGCGCAACATCGATGCCCCGATGAATGGACGCAATCCACGCAGCGCAGGAAAACGGCCGGACGATGCCGGTCGTGCCAAGTACGGACAAGCCGCCCAGGATACCAAGCCTGGGATTCATCGTCTTGAGGGCGAGCTCTGCGCCGCCTTCGATCGAGACCGTTATCTCGACATCGCCGGCCCCGCCATTCAGTTGAGAAACCTCATCGATTGCCGTCCGCATCATCTGGCGCGGCACCGGATTGATGGCAGGTTCGCCCGGCGGGATCGGCAGGCCAGGCCTTGTGACGGTGCCGACACCTTCTCCGGCCCTGAAGATTACTCCAGAACCAGGAGGCAACAGGTTGACGGTCGCACTGACTAAGGCGCCATGGGTCACATCGGGGTCGTCCCCGGCATCCTTGACGATGGCGGCGGACGCCGATTTTCCTGAAAGCGTATGCCGGGTCAGCGCAAAGGAGGCCGTGCCCCCCTTGGGCAGGGTGATTTCGACCGGATCCGGGAAATCGCCGGTCAAAAGGGCCTGATACGCCGCCTTGGTGGCTGCTGTCGCACAGGCTCCCGTCGTCCAGCCCCGCCGCAGCTCTTTTGGCTCTTCCTTCGACATGCTCTTTCTATAGACGATGAAATTCCGCTTTGTGCATATTAGTTTATGTGCGCGATGAAATGTCGTTTTCGCATCGTTTTTGATCGCCGAAGCGCTTGGCGTTACCGGGCCACGCGGGTAAACAGGAACCATGACTGGAGAAGACGACAACAACCGACCGCATGAAGGCTTGCCGGGAGACCTGCCAGGTGGGTTACCCGTGTTCGAACCCGGCTGGGTTTGGCTTGCCGGTGCAGGTCCGGGCGATCCCGGCCTTCTGACACTGCATGCGCTCAATGGTCTGCGCCAGGCCGATGTTGTCGTGTTTGATGCCCTTGTCGATCAGAGCATTCTTGACTGGGTCAAACCGGGAGCCGTGACTGACTACGCGGGCAAGCGCGGCGGCAAACCGAGCCCGAAACAGCGCGACATAACCTTGAAGCTGATCGATTACGCCCGCGAAGGTAATAGAGTGCTTCGCCTGAAGGGCGGCGATCCTTTCGTCTTCGGCCGTGGCGGCGAGGAAGCGCTCGGCCTTGTCGAGGCCGGTGTACCGTTCCGTATCATTCCCGGCATCACCGCCGGTATCGGCGGTCTGGCCTATGCGGGGATTCCCGCAACCCACCGGGACTGCAACCAGGCAGTCACCTTCCTGACAGGCCATGACCAGACGGGCCTCACCCCGGACGCGATCAGCTGGGATGGTATCGCCAAGGGTTCGCCCGTCATTGTCATGTATATGGCGATGAAGCATCTGGACGTCATAGCCGGAAAACTGATTGCCGGTGGACGATCTGTGGATGAACCTGTGGGTATCGTGTGCAATGCGTCCCTTGCAGGCCAGGACGTTCTGGAAACCACGCTGGGCCGCTGCGCTGAAGAAGCGAAGGCTGCCGGGATCGAACCACCGGCAGTTGTTTGTGTCGGTGAGGTTGTCCGTCTGCGCAAGGGGCTCGACTGGCTCGGCGCCCTGTCAGGCAAGGTGCTGGACAGCGACCCGCTAGGCCTGCGCATATCCTCCCGTTCTGCCGATGCCGGCTGACACTGCCAAGGCAAGCGCCAAGGGTGTTCTGATCGCGGCGCCATCGTCAGGTGCTGGCAAGACCACACTGACGCTTGCGTTGCTGCGCGCACTGAAATCTGCCGGGCGTTCGGTCGTTTCCGCCAAGTCCGGCCCAGATTACATCGATCCGAAATTCCACGAAGCTGCCAGCGGGACGCCCTGCATCAACCTGGATGCCTGGGCTATGGACCCGGCGACACTGCAGATGCTTGTCCACCGTCAGGCCGACAGTCATGACGTACTCGTGGTCGAAGGCGCCATGGGGCTTTTCGACGGAGCTGCCAGCGGCAAGGGCTCAGCTGCCGATCTGGCGGCAACGCTGCATCTACCCGTGATTCTCGTTGTCGATTGCGGCAAACAGGCCCAGTCGGTCGCAGCGCTTGTTCATGGGTTTCAAAGCTTCCGGCCGGATATCAATCTCGCAGGCGTTATTCTCAACAAGGTTGGCAGCCCGCGCCACGAAGCCATGTTGCGCGCAGCACTGGCACCGCTCGCCGTGGATGTTCTGGGTGTCTTGCCGCGGGCTCAGGAACTAGGCCTTCCAGAACGCCACCTGGGGCTTGTCCAGGCGGGGGAGCATCCGGATCTGGAAACCTTCCTGGAAAAGGCAAGCGACCTGTGTGCCCGGAATGTAGACCTGAACCGCCTGGAAACATTGGCGGAACCACTGAGCCCTGCCGGTGATAACAGGGAACACCTGCCCGCGCCGCTTGGCCAGTGCATTGCCATAGCCCGGGACGTTGCCTTTGCCTTTTCCTATCCGCATCTGCTGGAGTTCTGGCGAAGGCAGGGCGCGAGGCTCGAGTTCTTCTCGCCACTCGCGGATGAAGCGCCGTCGCCTGATGCCGATGCAATTTTTCTTCCCGGCGGTTATCCGGAGCTACATGCCGGAAAGCTGGCTGCGGCAGACAGGTTCAAGGCTGGGGTCTTGAGGGCCGCAGCCACCGGAAAGCTGATCTATGGCGAGTGTGGTGGCTACATGGCACTCGGCAAGGGCATGATCGATGCCGATGGCACACGCCACGAAATGCTGGGGCTTTTGCCGCTGGAAACCTCGTTTCAGACCCGCAAGCGTCACCTCGGCTACCGAAAAGTCATGCCACTCCGTGACCTACCCTGGCAAATGCCGCTATCCGCACACGAATTCCACTATGCCTCCATAATGTCGGAAGGCGGGGCGGAGCGGCTGTTTTCAGCGGAAGATGCCGAAGGCAACGAACTGGCACAGATGGGGCTGCGCGCCGGACCGGTCATGGGCTCCTTTGCCCATGTCATTGCTGTTGCCTAAACCACCTCAAGCACGACCAGCTCGCAATAGACGTCTTCCTTGGTGTGATAGGGACAATGGGTGATCTCCAGCGTCCTTGTCTTGCCGTCCTGTTCCAGCTGTTCGACCTTGGCCTTGAAGCCGTCGGCCTCCCAGGCGCTATCGCGTACTGTCAGGACGATGGGAGCACCCGGTTTGGCGATGCGCAGCAGTTCGTCGATCCCTTCCGGACCCACATGGCCATTCGTGAAGACGCCAGCGCTGACGATGCCGTCATAAATGTTGTCGTCAATGCCTGAGAGCGTGGCCATCATGTCGGCCTGGGACAGATTGCGGTAAATCCCACGGCTGCGCGAATGCTCCAGCATCGCCGGTGTCAGGTCTATGCCGTCAATGGTCAGGGCTGAATTGCGACTGATCAACTCGCTCCCGACGAGACCGGTCCCACAGCCTGCGTCCAGAACCAGCGCCGTTTTGGGCAGGCGTTTTACCAGTGCTTCCGCTGCAATCCTGGGGCCGACATACCCTATGGTCTGAAGCAGATCGGCATCGTAGGTCTCCGCCCAGTCCGCGTAGAACTTGCGAATGGCATCGGGATCACCGCTGAGAGAAATCGCCTGTTTCAGAAGTGGGTTTTCATCTGTCATGGGATTGCTCCTGTCCGGTCTTAATCCTGTTGAGATTAGGCGAGGGCAGGAGCGATATGCAAATGAGCGCTCTCGGACAGGCAAATCATTGCTCGATGAACCTGCGAAGCGTTTCGCGACCTCCCACATACCGATGATGACAGACAGTGGAAGGCCGCGAAGTGGTTTGGTTCCGCCGGTTCCTCAGGCTTTCGCCTTCTTCTTCGGGCGCAGCACATGCACGTGGTCGGCGTCGTAGAGGGCGCTGTCGCGGAAATCAGCTGCAGGCTTCAAGGCATGGCCGACGAAGATCAGCGCGGTGCGGGTGATCTTGGAGGCACGCACTTCTGCGGCAATGGTCGACAATGTGCCGTGAATGAAGGCCTCATCCGGCCAACCGACGCGGTAGGCGACAATCACCGGGCAATCGGCACCGTAATGCGGCGTCAACTGGCGTTCGACTTCCCGCAGGTTCCTGATCGACAGGTGAATTGCCAGCGTCGCCCCGCTCTTGCCAAGCGTGTCCAGGTCCTCGTTATTCGGCATCGCCGAGGATTTCATTGCCGTGCGGGTGACAATGATGGTCTGGGCAACTTCCGGGATGGTCAGCTCGGTCTTGAGTGCAGCGGCCGCGGCCGCGAAGGCCGGCACGCCCGGGGTTACATCATAATCGATGCCGAGTGCGTCCAGACGGCGCATCTGCTCCGCCGTTGCACCGTAAATGGAAGGGTCGCCGGAATGAACCCGGGCAACGTTCTGGCCCTTTTCATGGGCAGCCTTGATCTCGTCGATGATCTCGTCAAGCGTCATCGGGGCCGTGTCTATGACGCGTGCACCTTCCGGCGCGGCGGCAACGATCTGTTCAGGCACCAGCGAGCCTGCGAAAAGGCAGACCGGGCAGGATTGGATGAGCTTCAGGCCACGAACGGTGATGAGATCGGGATCGCCAGGTCCGGCGCCAATGAAATGAACGGTCATGATTTGTCATCCGTTTCGAGAATGTCGGAAATGTCGGTCGTCACGTCTGCCATCTGGGACGAAGGCGCGGCTTCAGTGGCAACTGGTGCTGCTTCCACCGGCTTTGGTGCGTCGATCCGCTTGGCATAACCGCGCGGCGTATAGACGAAAGGTTTCCCGTCACCGCGCATGACGGTGCGGGTGTTGGTCGAGCCGACCAGCACGGTGGTCAGCATGTCGACATCGTCGACGCTGAGCGCATGCAGACTGGTGACGCGGATGGTTTCCTCGGGCCGGCCAAGATTGACGCCGAGAATGACCGGTGTCGCTGCCGAGCGGTGCTCCAGCAGGATTTCCTTTGCGGCTGCAAGCTGCGTGCGGCGGCGTTTGGACACCGGGTTGTAGAAGGCAATCACGAAGTCGCCCTCGGCCGCTGCCCTCAGGCGCCTTTCGATCACCTCCCAAGGGGTGAGGAGATCGGACAGCGAGATCGCACAGAAATCATGGCCAAGCGGCGCGCCGATACGGGCCGAGCAGGCCTGAAGGGCGGAAATGCCCGGCGCATTTGTGACGCTGACCCGCTTGGCGGCATCCGACACACCGCCATACTCCTCATTCCTGTGCAACAGTTCATAGACCAGCGAACCCATGGCGTAGATGCCGGCATCACCGGAGGAAATCAGCGCGACATTCTTGCCCTTGCCGGCTTCTTCCAGCGCAAAGCGGACGCGGTCCTCTTCCGCGCCAAGCGGGAAGTTGTGGTGGGTCTTGCCGGTAATGTGCTGGTCAACAATGTCGAGATAAAGCGAGTAGCCGACAACATCGGTTGCTTCCGCCAGAAGCTTGGTGGCCTCCGGTGTGCGCCAGTCGTCCTTGCCCGGACCGATACCGATAACGGACAGATGCCCGCGAGCCCGGCCGACCGTGTCGGTGTCAATCCACTTCGGAGACCGTGCAATGGCGCAAGTTGCGTTTTCGGTTTTCTGCTTTTCGACCTTCAGTGTTCCAAAGGCTCCGGACACGGCCAGTGCAGCCCCTTCCGAAACGCCGTAACAGCCGACTTCCTTGAAGACGACGGGCGACGGGTTTTTCAGGCGCGGGGTCTCGCGCTGCAGGTCTTCTGCGGAAAAGACCCGAAGCGGCACATCCAGATGCGCGGCGAGAGCATTGACAGCGGCCTCATCTGCCTTGAGGTCGATGGTCGCGATGCAGGCAACAGCGCCCTTGGCAATGTTGGCACCCGCCAGTTCGGTCTCGACCAGTTCGATCAGTTCGGCCGCATCGCACCCGCGCGCGCAGCCGACGCCAACAGCATAGCGCTGCGGGTGGTAGACCAGACGCGTCGGGCCTGCTTCTTCCGGATGTTCGGTTGCCGAAAGCGTGATGGCGGCATCGTCTGCCTGCTGCAGCTTTGCCTCTTTCAGCCAATCGGCGCGGCCTTCCAGGCGGACGGGAGCGCCGGAGAGCAGCTCGGCCATCACCGGTTTTGCATCTTCCGGATTGGCGAGACGCCAGCCGCGGGGCGGGGCGTCGAGCGCAACACCAAGCTTGGTATCCCCAGCCGTCGTGATCGCCGCGTGCCCACCGAGAGCGCTGGCCAGAAGCTTGGCCAGTTCGTTGGCACCGCGATGCCCGCCGAGAAGCGGCACGACACTCTTGCCGTCTTCCGACACGGCGATCACCGGCGGTTCGCTTGTCTTGTCGGACAAGACCGGTGCAAGCGCACGGATCAGAATGCCGCTGGCGCAGAAGCCGACGATCGGATGACCGGCCTGAAACAACAGGCGGATATGGTCGATCGTTTCGTTGAACTGGGTGTCCGCTGTCGGCACACGGCCGGCAAGCCCGTGGATGCGGGCGGTTGAAAACCGCCTGGCGATCACTTCGGCAGCGGCAAGGCCAGCCTGGTTCAGGACGAGTAGGATGGGGGAAGCGTCCACGCTTCTTCTCCCTTGTAGATGAGGATCATGGAAAAATAGGGGGCGGTGTCGGTCTCAAGGTCGATGAGCCGATGAACCTTCTGCTCCGGCAGGCTGGCACGTTCCACGTAACCGGCCTTTTCCAGCAGCCCCATGTCGGAAAGCAAGGTCTTCAGCCGTGTCAGGTGACGGCCGACCTTCATGATGGCAACCGCCTGGGCTTCTTCGATCTTGCGGCGGATGTCCGCGTCCGGAAGCGGGCCAGGAATGACGGTTAGTACATCGTTTCGTGCCGTCAGCGGTCGTCTCAACTGAGCGGCGCAGGCTGTCAGCGAGGTGACACCGGGCACGATTTCTATCGTGAAACGGTCGGACAGGCGCTCGAACAGATACATGAACGAACCGAAGAAGAAGGGATCTCCTTCACACAAGGTCACGACATCCTCACCGTTTGCCAAAACGGCGGCTATCTCTTCGGCGGCCTTGTCGTAGATCTCCTGTGCCGGGAACCTGTCGACTCGCATCGGCACGACAATCGGGATTTCCCGCACGCCGACAGGGATCACAGCAGAGGCGATTGACCGGGCAAAGCTTTCACCGGAATCGGGCGCGGGGTAGGCAATTACCCGTGCGGTTGTGATCAGCCTGTGCGCCTTCAGGGTCATCAGCTCCGGATCGCCCGGGCCAAGACCTACGCCATAGAGTGTGCCCGTCATGATCTCGTCAGGCTCCACTGCGTCACGGGCATCAAGGGACGCCATCCGGTCAAGCCGCCGACGGCGCTTGCCCGGTGAACGGAAACTTTCTTCAAAGTGCCTCCATGAGACTGATAGGCGGAGAGAAGTATGGCCTCGCTCTCCAGGGTCACTGCATTGGCGACAAGCCGCCCCCCTGGGCCTAGCGCTGCAAGACAGGCCTCGATCACACCGGAGGCTGTCAGGCCGCCGCCAATGAAGATCGCGTCCGGCTGTGGCAGATCGTGGAGGCCCTCCGGAGCGGTCGCGTCCAACAGTTCCAGATGTGGGACGCCAAGCGCGACAGCGTTTTCAGCCGCCATTTGCCGCCGTTCCACATGCGGTTCCAGGCCGATGGCCCGGGTTCGGTCGGCTGCCCGCAACCATTCGATGGCAATCGAACCGCAGCCTGCACCGACATCCCACAAGAGTGCGCCTGGGTGAGGCTTCAACTCCGCCAGGGTGATGGCGCGGATGTCCTGCTTGGTCATCTTGCCGTCGTGGCGAAAGGCATCATCGGCAAGGCCGGGTGTCCGCGCACGGAACCGCACACCGGGGTCGGCAATCACATCCAGAGCAAGTGTGTGAAAATCGGCAACCTCGGCAGACCAGTCTTCCGCGGTACCTGCAACGCACCGTTCCCTGGTGCCGCCGAGATGCTCCAGAACCGTCATCCGGCTGCGCCCATAACCTTCGTCGGCCAGGAGGTCAGCCACCTGGCGGGGAGTTTCCGCATTGCTGGTTAGACACAGGATCCGGGCGCCCGGGTAAAGCGATGCCCGCAACAGATCAACTGGTCGACCATGAACCGACAGGCAGTCGGTTTCCTGCAAGGCCCACCCCATTCGTGCGGCAGCCAGCTGGAAGGCGGACGGCGAGGGCAGCACCATCAGCTCGTTTGCAGGGAAATGCTTCAGCAAGGACGAGCCGATGCCGAACCACATGGGATCGCCTGTCGCCAACACCGCGACGTGCTTCTGCCTGAGCGCTGCCAGATCTTCGAAGACGGTTGCAAACGGGCTGGGCCATGTCCGCTTCTCGGCAATGATCCCGCCCGTCAGCTCCAGGTGTCGGGTGCCGCCATAAACGATGTCTGCACCTGCCAGGGCTTCTGCGCCACCCGGAGCCAGAACACCGTCCTCGCCCAGGCCGACCAGCGTCAACCACGGGCGCTTGTCTGTGGAGGAAGTCATTTGTCCTCCAGACGATAAGGTTTGATCACCGGTTTTACCGACAGGTCCTGTGGCGCGCCGCTACTGTTTGGCGATACCTGCCGGGCACCCCGCGACCGGTGATGGACCGGCTGGTCACCACTGCTGTCCGTAGGCGTCTTGACCGAACCACCCGGCTGGGACAGGAAACCGCGTGACCGCAGAGGCTTTTTGCTGCGAACGGATTTCAATCCGATTGGTTTCTCGTCGTCTTTCGGCGGACCTCCGGCCATCTTACGTTTCCTCCGGCAGGCCGGCGGCAAGAGCGTTGACTGCGGCGGCAGCCATGGCCGATCCGCCCCTGCGGCCGCGAACAGCCAGGAAGGGTACCTTGAACGGATTGGAGATCAGAGCTTCCTTGGATTCCGCGGCGCCCACAAACCCGACCGGGAACCCCAGAACCAGCGCCGGTTTCGGTCCGCCGGCGGCAATCATTTCAAGCAGATGGAAGAGGGCCGTCGGTGCATTGCCAACCGCAACGATGGCTCCCTCCAGCCTGTCGCGCCAGAGCTCGACCGCAGCAGCCGAGCGGGTCGTGCCGAGCTCTTTGGCAAGGGTCGGAACCGCGGGGTCGTTCAAGGTGCAAACCACGTCGCAGTCAGCCGGAAGTCGTGAGCGAATGACGCCATGCACCACCATCTCCACATCGCAAAAGACGGGTGTGGCCCGCGCGAAGGCATCCTGCGCGGCAGCCAGGATATTCTCCGACCAGGCAAGATCCTGCGGAAGGTCTGTCATGCCGCAGGCGTGGATCAGACGCACCGCGACCGGTTTCAGCCCGTCGGGTAGATGAGACAGTTCTGCTTCCGACCGCACGATTGAAAAGGACTGGCGGTAAATCGCCGCCGGGTCCTTTTCATAGTCGTAGGACGGCATGGTTTCGGTGCTCACGGCAGCCTCAGTCTCCGCGGTTCAACGACCGGGGGCCGTGCGGATGGTCTGCGTGCGGGTAGGGGTGGTGGTGGTGATCGTGATCATGCCCGTGGCTATGCCCATGCCCATGCTCGTGCGAATGATCATGAGAGTGGCCATGATGATGCGCATGATCATGCCCATGGTCATGGGAATGATCGTGATGATGATGACCATGGTCGTGGTGATGATGACCACCCGCCTGCACCTGCTTTTCGCAGGCCCCGGTGCAGATCTCGTCACACAGCTTGCATTCTGCTTCTGCACCGAGGCCTTCCACGTGATGGTGGTGGCTTTCCTGGGCCAGACCCACTTCGGCTTCGAAGCCAAGGACCTGCTCGCGGTACTTGCACATCTGGCAGTTCATCAGATTGGCGCCCTGCAGGATCTCCTGCACCCGATCGGCCATCGTGTCGATCACCTGCGGGTGGTCGTTCAGATAACCGGCTTTCAGGAATTCGATTTCCGGATGTTTGGCGGCAACTTCGTCCGTGGTCGAATAGATCCGCTGGACCAGTACGCCGGTGAACAGGAAATAGGGGAACACGATGACGCGCTTGTAGCCGAGCCTTGCCGCATGTTCGAGACCGGGTCCGACCAGGGGGAAGGTGACGCCGGAGTAGCAGGTTTCCGCCCAGCCGAAACCGAAGCCTTCCCAAAGCATGCGCGTAATCTTGGAGACGTTGGAGTTCGCGTCCGGATCGGAAGCGCCGCGCCCGACCACCATCAGCAGGGTCTCGTGCAGCGGCACGTCGCTGTCGGCAGCGTCGATCGCTTCCTGAACACGGGCAGCGGCGGCTTTCACCATGCGTGTGTCGACGGCCAGTTCGCGGCCATAGGAGATCGTCATCTCCGGATGCATGGCCTGATAGGTGTTCAGGACCGAGGGAATGTCGTTCTTGGCGTGACCAGCGGCAAACAGCATGCCCGGCACGGCCAGAACGCGGGTGCAGCCGGCCTCGCGCAGCTTGTTCAATCCGTCATGAATGACCGGGTTGGCGAATTCCAGATATCCGTATTCCACCGGCCAATCGGGGAAGCGAGCCGTCAGGCCTTCCGCCAACTGTGCAAATTGCTTTACGGCACCCTTGTTGCGGCTGCCATGACCGCAGATCATCAGTCCGAGTTTTTCGCTCATTGAGCAGCTTCTCCGGCAGTCTCGTCGTCTTCCGGACGGGCTTCAGGCGCGTCTTCGGCTTTTTTCTGCTTCTTGTCTTTGAGGGCGATGATGCCGGCGACGAGCGCGGCACCGGCAAGGGCTGCGACCCCGACCCAGTGGGAATGACCGGCTAGTTCGCCAAGATGGCCCCCATGGGCAAAGGCGGAGGTAGGCAGCGCGGCGGCAAGGCCTGCAAGGATGGTCCGTCTGATCATGTCTCTCCCCAGTGGCTGATGCCGGATCGGCAGCGTGGCAACAGGCGTCGGGAAGAATGAAAGCAAACACGCGCAAAAGCCGGCGGAGCCGGTTGATCTGCAGATGCCTTGGACAGCTCCGGCCTTGGTCCCCTGCTTGGGTCAACCTCATCCGGAATGGCTTTCAGTCCCTCCACGGGACGCCGTCAGGTGGGCGCACCTTAGGGGAGTGGCCATAGCGGATCAAGCATGAAAGCGACATCCATTGGCACGAGGCAGCCATGGCCTGAAACCGGCAATCGTTGCGTCTTGCGGCTCCCTGAAAAGAACCGGTTTGTCTTTGTCATCCCTTTGGATTAGTGATCAACCTGTCTCGATTCGGGGTAAGTGGGGCGTGGAAAACTTCCGGCAAAAACATCCGGACCTCATGGCGGCAGCCAGGCTACTGCTACTGCTGCCGTTTCTGGTCACGGCGCTTGTGCCCAAGGGGTACATGCCGGACGTGCGCGCGGATGGCGGTTTTACCGTCACGCTGTGTACCACCGAGGGCCTTCGCACTGTTACGCTGGATGCGAACGGTGCAGAAATTCCGCCGGGTTCCGACGAGAATAGCCCTGCGGAAAAGGCCTCCCGCCATTGCGTCTTTGCCGGTGTCGGTGCGTTTGCTGCGCCTGACAGGTTGCCTTTCCTTTTCGTGCAGGAAGAGATCTCCCGCCAACCGGGTTCTCTACCTGCAAAGGTCTGGGCTTCCAGCACTCCGCGCGGCCGCAACTTTGCCCGCGCACCGCCGCTCAACGCGTGATCTTTCCGAACCTTATCTGAATTCGTTTTGAACCCGAGGTCTGTCCGGCTTTTGCCGAACGGACGCACTCGGGTGTGGAGATCCCATGAGCAACATCCCTTCGGACGCTGTAAATGCGTCTACCTCCAGCCGATTTTACCTGGCTGCGTGGCGTTGGCACTTTTACGCCGGTCTTTATGTCGTGCCGTTCCTGATCATGCTGGCCGTCACTGGCCTTTCGATGATGTTTATTTCCATTCTTGATGGCCGCGATGGGGAATACATCAAGGTTGCAGTTGCCGGCGAACCAGTGGCGCTGTCGCAGCAGGCCGATGCTGCGCTGGCAACGCGCGGGCAGGGCGCGAGCCTGGTGGAATGGATCGGCGCCAAGACCGCCGACGGAGCCAATGTCTTCCGCGTCAACGACGCGGGCACCAATTACATGGTGGCAGTTGATCCTTATTCGGGCTCAGTTGTTGAGAGCTGGATCCGGCGTGACGGCTGGTATGACTTGCTGAACGACATTCACGGTACGCTGCTGATCGGCGATCTTGGTGATCGTCTGATCGAAATCGCGGCCGGCCTTGCCATCGTGCTGATCGTGACCGGCCTTTACCTGTGGTGGCCACGGGCAGGCAGTGGAAATGCTCTTGTGCCGGATCTTCGTGCAAACGGTCGTGCGCCCTGGAAGAGCCTGCACAAGGTGATCGGCGCCTATGTTTCTCTTATCCTGCTGGTCTTCCTGGTCAGTGGTCTCTCCTGGGCCGGTGTCTGGGGCGAGAAATTCGTTCAGGCCTGGAGCACGTTTCCAGCCGAAAAATGGTCAAACGTGCCTCTGTCCGACGACACCCACGCCTCGATGAACCACGGCTCGATAAAGGACGTTCCCTGGGGGCTGGAACAGACCAGCATGCCGATGTCCGGCTCTGATGCCGGCACCGATGCGATTGTTGCCGGAACGCCGATTGATCTTGACAGTATTGCCGCGTTCGGCCGGCAAATCGGCTTTGAAGGCCGGTTCCGGGTGAACCTTCCCGGCAATGAAACCGGTGTCTGGACCATCAACCAGGATTCCATGAGCAACGACTCAGAGAACCCGATGGTCGACCGCACGGTGCATATCGATCAGTACTCCGGGCGGATCCTGGCTGATGTCGGTTTTGCGGATTATTCCCTGCCGGCCAAGGGCATGGCCATCGGCATTGCCTTTCACGAAGGCGACATGGGGCTCTGGAACGTTGTGCTCAACACCCTATTCTGCCTGTCGGTGATTTTCCTTTGCATCAGCGGGCTGGTCATGTGGTGGCTGCGACGGCCGAAAGGCTCAGCTCTTCGGGTTTTTGCACCGAAAATGCCGGATGACCTGCCGCATTGGCGCGGCGCGATGATTCTGATGCTGGCCGTCTCCCTGGCCTTTCCGCTGGTCGGCATCACGCTATTGAGCGTGCTGGCGCTGGACTATCTTGTTGTCAAACGCGTGCCGGTTCTGAGAAAGGCCATCGGATGACGACGTGCGGGGAGTCTGACGAGGCCACTGTTCTGCTCCTCAACATTGCTGTTACCCCGGATAGGCGCTGCGCTTATCCGGGGCGATACGCATCCAAAATTTTGATCGCAGTGTGCGGCAGCAAGCTGCGGCCAATGCTGCCGGCTTACTTGTGCCGGATCACCATCAGCGTAATGTCGTCATGCACCGTTTGTGTGTCGATATGGGCCTTGAGGTCCGCCAGGATGCCTTCCAGCACCCGCCCGGCCTTTGGTGCAGCGTGGCGGCGGGCACTTGCGACCAAGCGGTCCAGACCATACAGCACACCGTCCGGGTTTTCCGCTTCGGTCACGCCATCCGTATAGAGAATGATGAGATCTCCGGGACCGAACGCCAGTTCCCTGGTTTCGATGAATGGTTCGATGTCTTCATCGAGGCCGATGGGGAAGCCGAGATCGACCGTATCGACGATGTCGCATTGGCCGTTTTCGCGCAGAATGATCAGTTCCTCGTGCTGGCCCGACAAGGTTACCTTGTTCGGTTCGAAATCGAGGAAGGACAGCGTCAGGTGCTTGTCGGTCCGGGTGCGCTTCAGGTTGCGGCAGATGGCGCTGTTGAGTGCAACCAGGAACTGGCGCGGATCTGACGGTCCGCGTTCCTGCAGGGCGACGGCGATGGACTGAACCATCAGCATCAGAACGCCGCTTTCCAGGCCATGGCCGGTCACGTCGCCAATGCCGATCTTCACCTTGTTGTCCAGCTGCAGCACGTCGTAATAGTCGCCGCCAACTTCGTCTGCCGGTTCCATGAATGCCGCGATTTCCAGTTCATGAATGCCGCCAAGCTCATCCTTGGTCGGCAGCACCATCATCTGGATCTGCCTTGCGACTTCAATTTCCGCTCCCAGCCGAAGGTTTTCGGACGTCAGCTGCTTGTTGAGATGCGCGATTTCCGTATTCGCGTGCTCCAGATTGACGTTCATCCGGTGAAACCGCGTTGCCTGGTGCCATTGCAGGGCGGTGACCGCAGCACCGATCGCCCCTGCACAGCCAAAGTAGAGCAGCAGATATTTGAACGACCAGAGGTTTGCGGCAATGGGTTGGCTGATGGTGATCGCCTGAATGCCACGCACGTCGCCCGTCTTCCAGTCGGTCTTGGGGCTTTCCGGGTGGCTGTTGTGACAGGACACGCAGGCCTCGCCCATCATGACGGGGGAGGCGATCTGGATCTTTCGGTCGAAGATCGATCCTTCGTAGGCAATCTCCAGGTCTGCAGGATCACGGCTTTGTCGGAAATCGTTCAGTGCCTTGATCTCGAAAGGTGTCAGGTTGTGTGATCCGCGCTCCATGAACGGCAGATCCGACACGAATCGGTATTGCAGATTATGGTCGTTGCCGCCGATCACTTCCCCAAGCTCGATGGAGAGCGTGGCGGGAATCGGAATGCCGCCTGGCGTTTCGTGATATTCATGTGTCGGGGTGATGTTGCCCGGCGCCTGTTGAACCCGGGCGATCACGTTTTGCGCGTAATAGGTCCGGATCTTGCCGATGGCCTGGTCCAGGTCAACCGCCTGCGAGCGCAGGGAGGCATCTGAAATGGCGCGCAGGTCCATCCACACGGCAACAGGCAACATGCCAAGCCCGATCAGCACCAGAACCAGAAAAACCGCCGGTCGTTCGATGAGCGTGAGCCAGAATTTGTCGACGCGGCGGGGTTCTGTCTGCTTCATGGGGAAACCTGATTTTCAGTATGGATTGAAACGGAATGCGGATCGGCAAGAAAGCCTGAAGGGAAACCCGATCAATCTCGCCATTATGACGGTTGTCTGCCGCAACGGCCACAGCTCGAGATGAGATTTTGCAGTCTTGTTTTCAGCACGTTGAGGCTGTCTAGTAGGATGGTCGAGTTCCAATGCGCAAGCGGGGCATCATGCAAACTCATCTTGTTTTCACAGTCATTGCAAAGGACCGGCCAGGCCTGGTCGAGCGGATGGCGGAAATCATCGCCGGCACCGGCGGCAACTGGATCGAAAGCTCCATGGCCCGCCTCGGCGGCGAATTTGCAGGCATCGTGCGCATCGCGATCGAGGGGCTGCATGCGGACAAACTGGTGGAAAAGCTGCAAGCTCTTTCCGCCGATGGCATCGATATCACGCTTCGCTCCGACCAGACCGGTGCCGAGCTGCCGGAAGGCGCATCCGCTCATCTGGATCTCGTCTCCCAGGACCACCCGGGCATCTTGCGGGATATCACCCGCGTTCTTTCCGAAAAGGGTGTCAGCATCGAGCATCTGGAAACGGAAGTCGTCTCCGGCTCGATGCAGGGAGAGGCCCTGTTCAAGGCATCTGCCGACCTGCGCCTGCCAAGTGGACTGGACCCTGCAAGCCTGAGCGACGCACTTCAGGAGACGGCAGGAGACCTGATGGCGGACATCAATCTGATTGACTGACGTCGCTCAATCCTGCCAGAGGGAAGCGACACGACACAGGCTTAGCAGGACAGAGGCTGCAACTTCATGCTCGACCGGCTGGATTTTACCGGCAAACTATGGCTGTCCGCCGGCCCAGGCGGCTGGACCTTTGTGACGTTACCGCCGGCCTGTGCCGATCAGATCCGGTTTTTCACAGGAAGCCATAGAGGCAGCGCCTGGGGCATGATCAAGGTAACGGCGTGGATCGGCGAGGCCGAATGGAGCACCACCATCTGGCCGGACAAGGCGTCGGGCTCGTTCCTGTTGCCGGTCAAGTCGGCCGTGCGCAAGAAAGAGAAGATCGCAGCCGGAGACACCGTTGACGTATCACTTTGGCTTCAGGTGCCGCCGGGTTTCTGACGGGGAGGGCTGTTTGAGCTTTTGAGTTCCGTCGGTCAGGCTCGTTCAGCCGGATCCGGGCAGGCGGACTCAGGCGGCAAGCGCCCAATCGGCCGCGTCCGTGCGCGCCCCGATCAGTGCAAGGCCGTTGGCAACAGACGTCAGCTCGTTGCCGCCGGAAATCCGCTCCTGGCCGAAGCGCTCCGCAAACTGGCGGCGCACGGCAGGCACGAAGGAGGTGCCGCCGGTCATGAACACCCGATCGATGTCAGCTTCGCTCAAACCGGCCTTTTCCAGCGTGACATCCAGCGCCAGATCCATCTTCTTCAGGTCAGGCGCAATCCAGCCGTCGAAGTCCGCACGTTTCACAGTTGCCCGGAAGTCCAAACCGAGCGGGGCAAAAGTCAGCTCCGCCTCGTCAGCAGACGACAGGAGGGCCTTGGTTTCCGAGACGGATTTGTAAAGCGGGTAGCCCTGGTCTTCTTCCACCAGATCGATGAAAAGCTCAATCTTCTCCGGTTCCACGCAGTAGCGCAGCAGCTTCTTCATTTCCTTGAAGTCGTCTGATGTCTTGAAAATTGACAGCATGTGCCAGCGGGCGAAGTTGGAAAAGAGGTTGGGCGGGATCTCCAGGATCTTGCCCATGCTCCGGTAGGTGGTGCCCTTGCCGAGCTTCGGCAGAACCACATTGTCGATGATGCGATAGTCGAACGTGTCACCGGCAATGCCGACCCCGCCTCGGCCAAGTGGCGTCGCTTTCAGGTGCCCGGCTTCGGTCTCGAATCGCATGATCGAATAGTCGGTCGTACCGCCGCCAAGGTCGGCAACCAGGATGGTCGTGTCCTGTTCCAGCGATTGCGCATAGGAAAAGGCCGCCCCGACAGGCTCCATAACAAAGAGGATGTCTTCAAAACCAACCTTCTGAAACGCCTTGCGATACCGCTCCATCGCCAGCTCTTCATCCGGATTATGCCCGGCAAACTCCACCGGCCGGCCAATAACGAGCCGCGTTGCCGCGGGATCAAACGCAGCGCCGGCCCGCTCGAAAGCCCGCTGCAGAAACGTCGCCATCAGATCTTCAAACTCGAACCGGACCCCGAAAACTCCGGTCCCCTTGAAAACGCGGCTCGCCGCAAAGGTCTTCAGCGACTGGATGAACCGCACATCCCCAAAGCTCTCCAGAAACTGCCGGATCGCCCAGGGCCCGACCTCCGCATTCAGCGCCTTGGCCGGCCCCCGGTCTAGAAAACTGAGAACGGTCGGAAGCGATGTGAAGCTGCTTGAGCCGTCCTCAAACGTGACCGGCATCGTCGCAGGCCCGTCGGCGAGCACTGCGACTGTGTTGGAGGTACCGAAATCGAGGCCGATGATATTAGGCATGAGCTGGGATCCTGATCAGTTCCAGGCCAAGGCGCTTGCCGCTGGCGCGGCCGACACCATTCGGCAGGACAAAGGTTTGGATGCTGGAGTGCTCGGGTTCGATACGAACGAAACACTGATATGGCAATAGGCAAGAGGGAGTCTGGATCGCTCTCATGCTCATCGACCAATCGGTGTCTGCCTGACAGCGTTGTGCCCGAACGGTTCTGGAAGGTCTCCTATAAAACTCTTTCCACAATACATGAGCCCGCCGGCGGCGGCTTCGCATCATGCGATCGGAAGTGTGTTGTTTCCAACGTCGTCTCCGTGGAAGTTGACCCACGGGCGCGGGGCCTTTAGATGAGCGGTTCCATAATTTCGCCCGATCGGACTGGAAACTAACACAAGGGCGTTTTACGGTCTGCAGCGCAAGAAACTGATCTGGTGTGACGCAATTGTATTCTGAACCTCTTCACAAGGGACTCCAACGGCAGTTTGCCATAGTCTTCGCACTCGTTGTACGTGAAATGACAACGCGCTACGGAAACAAGTTTGGCGGATACATGTGGGCCGTTCTCGATCCAGTGTTGACCATTGCGATCCTTACCTTGGTGTTTTCGGGGATCGCTCATGTTCCGCCGCTAGGGCGGAGTTTTACGTTATTTTTCGCGACGGGCTACGCAGCGTTTTATATGTACCGTTCGACGTCTGATCAGGTTGCTTCGGCCATTGACGCGAACAGGGCTTTATTGAACTACCCGGTCGTACGCCCTTACGATGCAGTTATTGGTAGGATTGTCCTGCAGGTCGCTACGCTTTTCGTCGTGAATTTACTTCTGTTCGGAGGGCTATGGTTTGTGGTGCCGTTCGAACAAATCGATCTCGGTCCTATCTTGCTGGCGTCCTTGATCGCCATCGTGCTTGGTGCTGGTGTCGGGGCCTCCAATATAGTCTGGTTTCACCTGAGCAGCACCTATCAGCAGGTCTGGGGCATTATAAACCGGCCGGCTTTCATCATCTCTGGCGTGTTCTTTTTACCTGACACTGTTCCGCATCCCTTTCGGGAGTATCTGCTCTGGAACCCACTTGTGCATGTCGTCGGATTGTTCCGCACCGGATTTTATCCTACCTACCGTGCCAATTACGTGGACATGCCCTATATCGTCGGCCTTGCCGTATTTTCGATCGTTTTTGGGCTTTTTCTCATTTGGTTGTTTGACGCAAAACTGCGAGAATCGAAATGATTCGACTGGACCGACTTACAAAGGCGTTCAAGCTGAAAGGTGAGACGCGCTACATTGCTAAGGATGTAACCTTCACTGTCCCACGCGGCAGAAGTGTCGGTCTACTCGGGCGGAATGGAGCGGGAAAGTCGACGCTTCTGAGACTAATTGCGGGCACCATCAAACCGACGTCCGGCCGGATCATTCGATTGGCAAACGTATCTTTTCCACTAGGGTTCCAGGGCAGTTTCAACGGGTCTCTAACCGGGGAACAGAACGTGCGATTCGTCGCTCGTATCTACGGTCACGACACCGATGAACTTGTTAACTATGTGCAGGATTTCGCCGAACTGGGAAAATCCTACTATATGCCTGTCAACAGCTACTCGTCCGGGATGAAAGCCAGGCTCGCATTCGGGGTCAGCATGGGTATCGATTTCGACTACTACCTGGTGGATGAAATCACGGCAGTAGGCGATTCGAACTTCCAGAAAAAATGCAGGCGCGTTTTTGAGGAAAAACTACAGAATTCAGACATAATCATGGTATCGCATTCCAACGCTGCATTGAAGGACTATTGCACAACTGGAATTGTGCTAGAAGATGGGTTGTTAACGTATTTTGCTAACATTGATGATGCCATCGCGTTACATGATGAAAATATGGCTCGCCGCTAGGTTTGCCCGCTTCGGTTCAAGGTTTGAAAAATGTCTTCTGCAGAAAAATTAGCTGAGAGTGAGGCGTCACCCGGGTCTAAAGGCGCCGTTTTCAAGCTTCCGTCCAAGAAGGATGGCCCGGTAGCAAAAAAACGTGAGAAAGACGGTAAGCTCGTATCTCGTCTGAAGAAATCCGGCCTTGATCCGCAGAAGCTCCTAGATCTCGCCCTTCCGGGCACGACCGCAAAGTCGGTCGCGAAGACCCGGCACAGATTGATCATACTCGGCTTCTTTCTATTTGTTGCGCTGCCCTCCGCCGCCTTTTCTGCCTACATGTTTTTTTGGGCGAGTGACCAGTATCACAGCACGGCAGCTTTCGCGGTGCGTAGCTCTAATACTGTCGCACCTATGGAAATTCTCGGCATGGTGATGGGCGGCGGCGGCGGATCTGAGTCGACGACCTCAAATAGCTATATCGTCACGGACTACATCCAGAGCCAAGCGATTCTGGAGGACCTGCCCAAGGAACTCGATCTGCAGACGATCTTCAATCGCGAAGCGTCGGATTTCCTTTTTTCGATGGGAACAGACCTGCCGATCGAAGACCAACTCAGTTACTGGAACGGCATGGTCGACGTGAGTTTCGATGCAACTTCCAGTGTAATATACGTCGATGTCCGTTCATTCCGGCCGACAGATTCCGTAGTGATTGCGGAAGCGATCCTGGAACGCAGCGAGATCCTAGTCAACAAACTATCTGAATCCAACCGGCGTCAGTCAGTGCGATATGCCGAGGAAGCGCTTGCGCGAGCCGAGGCGCGGCTCAAGGCAATTCGCAAGCAGATGCTAGCCTATCGTCAGGAAACGCAGGAAGTCGATCCCGAAGCGAATGCGGAAATTGCTGCGGAAATGATTGCTGGCCTCGACCGGGAGCGGGCCAGCCACGAGGCTGAGAAGGCCACCCTGATGAGTTATCTTGACGAGGATTCTCCGCGCATCCGGATGCTGGACCAGCAGATTGCCGCTCTTCAGGGCGAGATCGCCTCAGTTCGTAAGCGACTCGGCACCGGCGGGACAGGCTCCGGCGAAGCTGGGGATCGCCGCAATAACCTCTCCCTTAGGCTAGCCGACTATTCGGAATTGGCGGTGGAAGAGGAATTTGCGCAGCAGCTTTATGTGACCTCGCTGGCGAGCCTTGAAAAGGCGAGGCAAGAAGCCGACAACAAAAGCCTCTATCTGGCGACATTTATTCGGCCGACGCTCTCGGAAGAAGCCCAGTATCCGAGCAGGTTCCTCTATTCTCTTGCGGTTTTCCTGATGCTGACCGGTCTGTGGTCAGTGGTCGTGTTGCTTTATTACAATGTTCGGGACAGGACCTGATCATCGGGGTGTGACTTCGAAAACCGTTTTCCGGAACCGGATTGAACACAAACATGCTGATCGGCATTGCTACATCCGGCCTTTGGCGTCTGCGGTATGCGGTTGAACTTATGACCGGCTGCACAGCTTGCCGGCTTCCTCCTTTGGGGTTGGGCGTTGACGCGATAGCTGGCTGGGGTCACAAGCCGACCGCTGACCGGGCGCGTGAAATCGCAAGATTGCAGGGCATTCCCTATATCGCCTTCGAGGATGGGTTTCTGCGCTCGATCAGTCCCGGAAACAGCGAAAAGCCGCTGTCCATGGTGATGGACCGGACGGGGATATATTACGACGCCAGGCAGCCGAGCGACCTTGAAGCAATGGTAAGGATGCGCGCGTCGTCGCCGCAGCCGCTTGCTCAAATACGGCTCTCAATGGAAAATCTCAGGAAATCGCGTCTCTCAAAATACAATAACTCCAAAATTCTAGATGCGTCGGCCCTGCAGTTGAAAGCCTCAAGGCCGGAGGATCGCGTACTTGTGGTTGATCAGACGGCCGGTGATGCTTCGATAGCTGGGGCCATGGCCAGCGAGGACACCTTTGCAGAGATGCTGGATGCCGCTGCGACGGAAAACCCGGGTGCAGAAGTAATAGTCCGCGTCCATCCTGAAGCCAGGCTCGGCAGAAAATCCGGACATTTTGGATACGAGAGGCTGCAAGAGATTGCGAAAGCCAGACCCGAGGTAGAGAAAGCGCTCAAGACCGACTTGTTGAGACTGACCGCGGAGCCAATCAATCCATGGTCCTTGCTGGAAGCGTGTTCGACCTTGTATTGCGTTTCCAGCCAACTCGGCTTCGAAGGTGTGATGGCTGGTTGTTCGGTACATTGTTTTGGAGCGTCATTTTATAATGGATGGGGTCTCACAAATAACAGGTCGAAAAAAACATTAAATGGCCGTGAAAAGGTCAGTATCGAAGTTTTGTTCGCAGCAGTCTATTTGGATTACGTAAGATATATAGATCATGAGGAAAGGAGAATTTCTAGCTACGAAGATACTATTAGTAGGCTATTGTTCAATTTATTAGAATAAGCGAAAAAATTTTTAATATATATCTTGAAAGAGGTTACTTCTCTCCGGGGCACGTGAGAGCGTGCAGAGACAAGGGTACTGATGAAATCCCAACACAAATCGAGATCCTACATCGAGCAAGGTCTAGCAAGAAATACAACAGACACTGCGTTCCAAATCAAAGCTGACTTCACATGACACCCTAGAGCATGTCCGCTCAATCTAGGATCATTTGATGTGGAAAAACAGTTCACTCGGCGAAGTGCGATGCGGTGCAGCGGTCAAGCGGCGTAAAGCTGCCGATGGACTGCTTTGCGTCACCCGATAGGCCGGGCTTTTGCGTCCGCTGACCGCATTGGTTTGCGCTTGTGGTGGAACCGCACCACTGCTCGCAACCCGCCTGTTCAGCAAAGGCAATCGCTCCAGTCGAATGAATCTACATAGAGTGGACATACTCTAGACACCAATGAGCTAATCGGAGAAATGACGCTTGTAGCCAGCTGGGATGATCAGCAGGGGTAAAAAATGTAGTCGCGTCTGAAGAAGAATGCCCGCTCGTATCTAACCAGATGCTTGATTAAATCCCCGGACGGTACACCGCTCTCATTGCTCTCCAGTGGGTTCGCTACAGTGCCCGCCACCGAGGGAAAAGTCAGGCAGGCGACCAACTTGTTCAGGCTGCGCGGCTTTGCTGCGAACAGCCAGGCTGAAGGTCCGTTGAGTGTCATTAGGTCAGACGCGCAGATTTTATCCGGATCGGTAGGCAAGCCTGACAAGCCGCCAAATGGCCAATAGCCACGCTTGCTAAACACCGCAATTCCCGGATAGACAACAAGGTCAGCTTCTTGCGGATCCTGCAGGCTGCGTAAATCTTCGACGGACTGGCTCGCCACGTCGGGATCCTTGCTGAGCGGAACACAGACAGCATCGGCACCGCGGAGTCCGATGTCTGCCAAGTCAGCAACGAAACGCACGACCCGCTGCCTCGAATCCGTGCCACCAACTTTATAACCCTCTCCCGACTCCAGTTTGCATTCGTCCAACTCTTGGAACGAATTCACGGAGTATTCGATGTCTTCCACGTAATCTGGAACCAGATCGGCACAATGCAGATGAAGCCCGCCCTTTTCCCGAAGAGCTTGCCAGATGATGTGGCGGGTGAGTACCTTTACCGCAGCGTTTGGTCTTTCTGAACTGCAATCTCGCTCGAACAGTTCTTTGTACTGAACCTTTGGAAAGGCATCGAGTTTCCCCCCGATGGTGGCATCCCGAATCACAAATCCGTTTTCTTTTGCGACCTTGTTGGCGTGTTGGTAGGCTTTGTAGCAATTTTCGAGTTTCGGTAAATGCCACTTCTTTCCTCTTCCAAAGTAATTTGGATGAAAGTGATTTGGATCATCTTCATTGGAAAGAATAGAATTGGCTTTTATTTTGGAGTCTTTAGGGACCTTGTAATCAAAATCGACGCCAATTAGGATAATGTCCTTGAAGCCAAGAAACTTGGCAATCTGGAAGTTCAGATATGTGACAGTCTGACCGACATAGGCTGTCTTGGAGATATCAAAACTGAATCTGGGTTCGCAGAAGTACTTGCTGCTCTTGTAGTAGAACTCCCAATTCACCGGCAGAAAAAAGTGATTTTCGCGCTCTCCAACTGCTTCTCTATACTTGTTTGGAAAAAATTTGTACTTGCAATCTAGTGCGCGAATCTCCGGCAGGTTATCATCAACGACGTGATTGTCCTCCACTGCATAGAAAGTTGGCCTGAAATTTGCGATCTGTTCAAGAAGGTAGACACCATTAACGCCGAAAGTATATTCGTTACGCAGCTGCCACAGGTCTGTTTTGTTGAGCGACGGTCCGTTTCCGATGATGAAACACCGGTGTGAACTGAAACGGTCCCGCAAGGATTCAAGGCGATGCCGGTCTTTTTCGGAGATCTTTTCCTGTTGGGAGGCTGCATATTTTCCCGTCTTGAAACCTCCCGTATTTTGATCCTGGTCTAGAAGAACGCTTTTTTCTTCATAGATTTCAAGATTGACACGCGCCGGGTATTTTCTGCCGGAGGCTTCGCTGTTTTCGGTAAAGACTTCTCTCGCCAATCGTTCGATGTCTTCATTCGCCTTAAGACCGGGAAGCGCGTGAACCATAGCCGCCATGAAACGCTGCTCATGTAGTGGCAAGCCACTGATCCTCGTGACGTATTTTTCCCGATCCTTCAAGTAAATACGCTGGCAAGCTTGTTTTATCGCGGTAAGTTTCTCAACCGTACCTGTTGGTTTGTCTGTGAGCGAAAACCTGAGGTCCTCGTAAAGAACCCGTTTCAAGTACAAATTCGGGAATTGCTCCCAATGGTGTTTTGCATAAAGGTGTGCAAATGCACGGTATTTAAGCACACTGAAGGCGTGCCGCTGGTCAGATGCAACCCTTTTTGAGTGGCGCTGGTCCGTGCGGTGCAACAAAACATTTTCCGTATCGACGTAGTTACTGTAACCCGCTTTTTGCGCCCGGATTGCAAAGTCGCTGTCCTCGAACCCATAAGGATCGAACAATTCGTCCAACTCGCCGATTTCCTCAAGCAGGCCTATTCCAAAGAACTGACAACATCCTGGAATATTCGAGACGGTGATTTCGGTGTGGGCAGCATCAAAAAAGAGCTGGTGAAAATTAGCCAGCAGCTTAACGGAGCTTATCTTCTGATTATTGAAGGAAGGAAATACCGTTTCAGTTATCGCAGCAGAGATGAATTCCATATTGAAGTAAGCGAAATCGTAGTCAGCGACCATACCGGCATGATCAACAAACTCGTGCCTGAATTTGCTCTGGATGGCCTTCTTGATTTCCGCAGCGGCAGGTAACTTCCGATCGGCTTCCAGATCCTGCAAGAGTGCTGGCTGCTTGATTCGCTCCAGGCGTTTACAGACTTCAGGGTAGTCAAGCACAACCGGACCGACAATGCCCGGCTTCTCCATTCTTCCGTAGAAGGCTTTTATTCGTCCAAGGTAATCCGAAGGAAGGATCGTATCGCTATCGAGCAGAGCAATTGCGTCGAACGCGTTTCGGCCTATTTTCGAGAACAAAAAATTCCTGGAACTCGCAACTCCGTATTTTTTGTCCGACTGAAAATACTTAATACGGTCGTATTTCGCACAAAAATTCTTGAGGGCGCTATCACTTCCGGAATGCAGGAAAACATAAACCCCGTCATCACTCTTCAACTGAGGAAGCAACGACTGAATACAGAGTTTCGCCACTTCCACTTCGTTGGGCATAGCCACAATCAAGACGGCAGTTCTAAGCGGCATCTAAATCACCATTTGAAGATAGAAGTGTTGAGAAACTGAATAGGAGAGCATTGTCGGGGACGGCATCGCTCTCAATTGCCTGCAGCTAAAATTCATTGTGATTTTTTTTGAGATCCCGTGACCAGCTTCAGCACAGGCAATTTCTTTAAGGCTTCAACCACGTCCGAAACGGTGGGAACATTCAGTCTCTTTGCCTTTGCCAGTTTCTGACGCAGTTTGGCGTTCTGCGCCTGCAAGTCCCGTGCAATCAAATGTTTGCGCTCGTTTTCGCGCTCTGCGGTCGCGAGCTGTTTCAAGGCAGCTTCTTCGCGCTCTCTCGCCAACAGAAGTTGCTTTGCAACTTCATCGAATGAATCATCAAATCCGATGGAACTGTAGATGCCGATCATTCTTGAATAATTGTCCCGAATATCCTCCTCAATTTGATCTTCAAATTTATCAATTAACTCTTTACGTTTCTCTTCTTGCGTACTTCTTACTTCGGAAAGAAAACTATAGTAGCGGCTCATTTCTTACACCGGAATATTGGGAATGGGCAGGCTCTCAAGGATAGGCATTTGAATTCTCTTACCACTATTCAAAGAAGTCAGGCAAGTGTCGCGTCCCTACCCGCGGGACGCTATCTGGGCTGCTCTCCTGTAGTTTTCCTCGCTTTGAACCGCGGTTGTTCCGACCGCAACTGAAGGAAACAGACCAAACGCAAAAGAACTCGATGTTCCGGTCAGTAGATCAACCTATACTTGTCCGTGGGAGCAGTAGTAAAAACGGAACCACAGTAACGAAATTGAAGGCAGGTCAACGGAGACTAATCGAAACGGGCCTTCGTCGGTTCGCTCAGCAGGCTTCAAACTGGTCAAGTCCATCAGCGACGATGTCCTCGTCGATGAGCCAGGAGCTCATGTCGGTGCGCATCGAGAACGACTGTCCTCCAACCGCGAGCAGCTCAAGTTTTCTGTGCGCAGTTATCGTAAAATGATGCCGGATGACACGCATTAACTCCGGGTAAAAGAAGCAGCAGACTTTCGCCCGCTCCCGCATGAACACAATGCCCCCCAGCGCACTGCCGTGCGGTGCCGCAATAGACTCTGCATTCCGGAAAAGGGAAATCTCATCCGCGACCGATAGCTGCGCGAATTCAACCGGGCGATAATCTCGTTTGTCCAATTGCTGCAGGATGCGATCTTCATTTATCCAGCGTCGACGACCGCTCCGCACTTGCCTTGCCGCATATATCCGCTTCGGGAAGGTGGAAGTATCGGCCTTCATTGTAGCCAAAGCGCGGTCCGCAATGGTGTCATAGAGATCGAAGACCTCGGGAGCGATGTAGTCATACATTCGCGCCGGCCTGCTCGGCACAAGCAACATATCGCTGTCGACCCATTCTTCCGGCCCGAGTTCAATCAGTCGATCCTGGGAAACCCCGGCGTAATGAAGCATCTCCTTCTGTTTGGCTGACAGCGGCCCCGATATGGCAACCGGAATGCCTCCCAATCCCATGTTTTCCAGATGAGGGAGCACCCAGAGCTTGCTCAGAACATCAATCAGCCAGTGCGAATAGACATGGTGGTAGAGTGCTCCGACCAAAAGGACCGGTCCATCAATTGTCCTCGACGGCAAGGGCCTTTTGCGAGGCCTGAAGTACCCGGGCTTCCCCGCTACCAGAAACCTTTGGTCGAGAAATCCAATGTAGGCTTCCTCCTTGCCTTCGCTCAGCGGAAAGCTCGGCCCCCAAGTGCTGTATTCGCCCGGATCGACTGGCGGAAGGAACGATTCCTCGAAGATCCTGTTGTCCTGGGTGATGGCCACCCCCATGCCATTGAAAATGGCATGGGGCAAGAATGACAGGGACAAGTCCTTGATAAGGAATTCCTGCTGGGTAAGCTGCTCCACCGTCTTGCCGGAGGAGGTCTCCATCATGACTTTGGGCTTTGTGCTTGCGATGAATTTATGTTCGGGACGCAGAATAAGGCTCGTTGCTTCTTTGACATGATCGAGACTGCCGGCGTCGATTTGATCGGTTGTCGCGATGTCACGGACGCGCCTTATCGGGTAGAAAATCTGATCCACGTTGTTGGCATTCACGGGCTTCATGGCGGGATTGACCTTGAGATCGACCGCGTTGTCCGAAAAGTTTTTGTAAAAATTCTCGATTATAACCAGTTGGAAGGCGCCGCAATCTATAGAACAGGCCACCTCGATATTTTTATTTTTGCTTTTTAGGGCGTCATCGAGGTCCTTAACGTCTCTCGACTTTATTTTCAGAATAACAACTGTCCCGGTATTGGCCGCCGAGGACAGGCGCTGAAGTGTTTCAACAATTGCTTTTGCCGGCTTTTTGGTGGACAGAGCTATCACGTGCGCTGTGTATTCAGTTTCAAGGGATTGCATCAGTTCCGCTGTGAGACCGTCCACCTTCCATGAAGTCTCTGAGCTTGCAGCGGGTCCGCTTGCAGAGAGACCGGCCGTTTTGTTTCTGAATTTTCCGCCAGTTCCCGGCTGAACCAAACCCGCCTGAAGATTGGCCAGTTCCGGATGTAGCGCCTGCCATGTGGAGCAGTCTGAATCCAGGAGAAGGGCGAGGGGCTTCGGTGCCCCAACACCCGAAGGTTCGAAGTCCCGCTGGATGCAGGCAAAATGCAGAACGGCGAAGAATACGGGGTCAATGCGAGAATCTTCCGAAAGCTTGCGCGCGAGCAACTCCCCGTAGAATTTACCCATTGCGTCGCTTCCGAGAGCCGGAAGCATGCAATTTGGGTTTCCGGAAAGAGCCGCAGCCAATCGCTCGATGCCGCGAGACAATGCGCTTTTTTCCGCAAGGTTTCCCTTGCGAAAGCGCTGACAAAATACTTTCAGATCCACGCGAAACAGCCCTTTACAGTTTTGTCAGGTCTGGAACACGGATAACATCTTCCTCGTAGTCGTCCTTGTCTCGTGAGTGCTTGGAGACAACGATGAACGTCGTATCTTCAAGAAACTCCATTGCATGCTCGACCATTGGAGGTGAATAAAAAACGCTTCCAGTTTCAAAAATTTCTGTTGTCGGTTTTTCGTCACTGCCGACGGGGCGATGATAATACTTTATCTTGCCCGAAATTACGTAGCTATAATGCCAATCGGACTGATGATAATGGTTTGCCCGTATGGCGCCCGCTTTCGAGGTGATCAGCGCACAGCCGCCCATCTGGGAGTCTAGGATCGGTTGAATTGTTCCCCGCGCGTCAACGAAGGGCGGGATCGCCTCACATGCTGCCTTGTCGGGTGATTTCAGACTCGGTGTTGTCGCCATGACACTTGTTTCCTTTTCTGGAGATTTAATCAGCAGTGTATCTGTTCGTAGCGCTGCGCGTTACGAAAGTACTTTCTGCCTCTATTCACATCTGGTCGAAATGATCGCGTACCGTTTTGAGAGCCATTTCCAGTCCACGGTCCAACTCCACCTGAGGTTCGTATCCAAGGGACCTTAGTCTACTGATATCAGGACAACGTCGCATGGTTCCACCGGACGGAAGCCCGCTAGGCACGAAGTTGGTATCGATTTCCAACGCCCTGGCAATCCGTTTTGCCAGATCAAGAATCGAAATTTCCTGATCTGTACCTACGTGATAGGTGTGCAGATGCTCACCTTTATCCATTGCCAGAAGCGTTCCGTTGACGAAATCGTCGATAAACACAAAAGAACGGGACGCGGCACCGTTGCCTTCAAGCGGCACGTCAACCGTTTTCGCTTGCGGATCGGCCTTCCTCGCCTGAAGAATTTTCAAGGCCAGCTCCGGTACAACATGGTCAAACCCCATATTGGGTCCGTACACGTTATGCGGCCTGACGACGATCGCTTTTTCCATGGCGTCGCGGCAATAATTCATAGTCATGAGTTCGCCGGCAATTTTCGATCCGCCATAGGAATACCTGGGGTTTACAGCATCCGGCAGGTATAATCCCACACTCTCATCAGTCGGCACCACTTTGGGTGTCTGATAAACTTCAGAGCTCGACATGAATAGGAATTTTTTTATGCCTTGCGATATCGACTCATCCAGGAGGAGGTGTGTCCCGATTACGCCGACTTCCAACACCTGCCTGGGAATATTGTAAAAATTCTTGGTCCCGTTAATCGCCGCGAGATGATAGATTTCCGAACAGCCGTCGACCGCTTTCTTGACGACTTCCCGCTCGCGGATATCACCAAGCACAAGCTCATAATTTTCTTCGGCCGCCTCAAGGTACTTCGCATTACCTCTCAGCTGATTGTCCAGTATGCGCACGGTTTTCCCGCGCATTCTGAGTTCATGAGCGAGGCTCCGGCCGATGAAACCCAACCCCCCGGTGACCAACACAGTACTCAAGACCAATTCCTTTCATTCACCGCTCTGCGCATCCGTTCGAAAGCACTGCACAGCGCAACTTCAAATATCTTCCAATGAAGTTTGGTTAAATCCTCGCGAGGCGCACCACGACCCCATGCTTCTGGAAACTCCGGACACAATTCAACTGCATTCGCTTGACCGGAAACAATAGGGGGCACCTTCCGATGCGAGCGCTCTGAGCGTCAGTGACGCAAGAGTGGACAGATAAATATTGTGGCTCGAGGACAGAAGCATCGTGTTTCTCGACATCTCATTTTGGGCGCCAGACAAGAACGCCATACGGCTCATGCAGCATGGTTCCAAAAGTAAGCCGTCTTTGGTCCAGGATTTCCACCTTGTTGGCATCGGCGAGACGCATAAGCTCAGTCTGGTAGACTCTCAGGTAGCCTCTCTTGTTGTGGTACAGCCGGCCGAGGGCATCGAAAATAGGCTCGTCGTCGTAATTTTCGTAGATTGGCTCGATCTGAATGCAAATTTTCGGCTTTGCCTCGAGCAGCATTCCGAGAATGCCTTGCCACTGCGTGCCAAGCTGTTCAAACGAGTGAACCGAAAGCACCACGTTATCCGTCAACGTTCCAAGGCTTTCACGCCCTTCAAGCGACAGCATGTCAAACCGCGCACCCGTGGCACGTCCGTCATAGTAAGTTGAAATCTTGTTGGTGATTTCAACCGAGGGCTCTGCCCAGTCCGCCCCGACGACCTGACTGTTCTTGAACATGTTCAGGAGCAGGTAGACGTTGGCCGCACTGCCTGTTCCCAGATCGACAATTCGATCACCATCTTCAATGTAGTGAGCATAAAGTGTTGTCTTGACGGCGTGGCAGAGCGCGAACTCGAACAGCTTATCCTGGCGCAGCGCATAATCCCCGTCGAAGCGAAAGGCGTCGAACTTGAAATATTGCGGGCAGAGCGTATCGTATTCGAAAGATGCGTCGGCAATCCTGTCGAGGATTTCGCCCCACCCTTTGCGCCAGGCATCAATACGGTGCGCACCAGAGCGCTTTAGGGAGTCGTCCTGCAGAAATCCGACGACGTCCAACAAAATCTTGTCACGCTCATCAGTTGTCGGCCGACGGTATCGCAAGTGACTTTCAGCATCAAACCAGTCTGTAACGGCAGCCGAAGACATCGGAACGCCGCAACGCTCTGCGATTTCCGATAGCTTCAAAACCTCATCCGCCAAAACGGACTCTTCCGCCGAACCAATGCCTGTGTCGGTCATGATCGCATTTTCCTTGTAATTAAAGCCTGCTGGAACCGCTTTCCCGCTCGCGAACCGCGATCGCGTTTCTGATACGCTCAACAGAGGTCTTTCGCAAAGCCGGCAAGAGCGCGCATGCCCTTTCGATGGAGACGACAGGCGCCTGATAGTTGATCGGTCCGAACTCGATTTCCCGCCCGGCAAGACATGCCACGTCCTTCAGTGTGACGGTATCCGCCGCGGCCAAATTGAAAAAACCTTCTGCAGAGCGGTTCAACGCCACCTCTATGAAGTCTCCGATTTCATCATGGCAAATGTAGCTGAAGCGGGACTCGCCGGACAATGGAACGGACGGGGTCGCTCCAGTTAAGATTCGCTTGGTGACATTGGTGGGAGAATAGGGACCGAGCGTTGATGACAGCCTTAAAATAAGGAATTTGCCGCCTGTTCGATGCGCCCAATTGACGACATGCCGCTCTGACAGCAACTTCGCTATGCCATAAAATTCATGCACTTCGTCCAGCTTGATCGGGTCATCCTCACGAAGGCTGTGCCCTTCAAGCGGATATACGGAAACGCTGGATATCAAAATAAACTTTTGCTTGCAAAGTCGAAGAACTTTTGACGTGAGTTCGAAGGAATCAGAAGCATAGTCATCCAAGCTATCTGTATCTACGTCTTTCGCCCTGCTGTGAGCGCAATGAATGACCAGGTCATATTTCGTGTCTTGGGAAAAAATTTCGTCAGCATTTTCGCGAGTCATCGCAGTCGCGCGGAACCGTTCGCAAAGAGCTCGCCCCAGACCGCTGCGGGCTCCCGTTACCAACACTGAAAGTTCGTCAATGAGCATTGCCAGTCATTTTTTGTCGTTGGCCAAAATTATGCAACATCCGGTCATACATGCTCAAATGCGGCCGTCATGCCAAGGGAGCCCGACGGGGCAACCATAGCAACACACTCTTTCGGTCGTGAAGTCCCATCCATGCGAGACCGCGAACATGACCCGCGCGTTCTAAAGTTTCAACTGTTTTGATGTTAGGAGTTGAAAAAAGCGAATGAGTGCTATAGCGAAATGGCCATCAGTCTGGGGGCTACGGGTGAAATCTGTCTCATGAATTTCCGCTATAAAAAGAACGATACCTGTCGGATGTGTGGTTCGTCAGATCTCAGCCTGGTTCTGGATCTGGGCGAGCAACCACCTTCAAACGCCTTCATCAAAACAGAAGAAATTCCGACCGAGCAAAGCTTCCCCTTGAGGATGTTTCGCTGCAGGTCCTGCGGCTCCTCCCAGCTCCTGGATGTGGTGAACGCGCAGGACGTTTTTGACGACTATCACTACCTTTCCTCCACCTCTGGAGCCTTGCGGAATCACTTCCAGGGTTTGGTCGACAGACTGCTGAGCGACTACAGCCCGAATGAAAATTCGGTCATCGTCGATGTCGGCGCAAATGACGGCATCATGCTCGACCGGTACCCGAAGGATCGTTTTCGCCTGGTCGGCGTTGAGCCCTCTTCTGCAGGGCAATATGCTGAGCAGAAGGGGCATATTATTGTAAAAGATTTCTTCGGTCAGGAAGTCGGACGGCGGATCAAAGAAGACTACGGGCCTGTTGCGCTGGTGACCGCAACAAATGTTTGCGCGCATGTTGACGACATGGTGGATTTCATGTCGGGTTTTGCTGAAATGCTGGATGACGACGGTCTCGCAGTGTTTGAGTGCTCGTACCTGCCCGACATGATGGAAGGGGTCTATTTCGATACGATTTACCATGAGCATCTGTGCTACCATGGTTTGACCCCGCTCAAGGCCCTGTTGCGAAGAGTCGGCCTTCGAGCCGTGAAAGCCGAGCGCATTTCATTTGGTGCATCAGGCCCGGCTCTGCGTTTGACCGTCGCTCTGGAGGGATCCGGGCGAAAAGAGGGTGCATCTGTCCAATCGATGCTTGACGCGGAAGCGGCGTGGGGACTGATGACTGATGCCCCCTATGATCGCTTTGCCGAAAAGGTCGAAAGCGCGATCAAGGAACTTCGCGAAACGGTAGCCAGGCAGAAAGAATCCGGTAATCGGATCGGTGTGTTTACCGCGCCTGCAAAGGGAAACACGCTCCTGAACTCGGCCAGGTTTACTTCTGAAGACCTTGAAGCCGTTGCCGAGAACAACGCTTTGAAATGTGGAAAGCTGACGCCAGGCAGTCATATTCCAGTGATTTCCGATGAGGAATTCCTGGGAAGAAAATTTGACATGGCCCTTCTGCTGTCCTGGAACTACGCGGACTTCTTTGTCTCGAACTCTGACTTTGTGAAACAGGGCGGGCGCTTTATCGTGCCGCTGCCCAGGCCGGTAATTCGCCCATAAGGCCTTAAGAGAGAGCCTGTGCCCCAATTCTGCGAAGCTACCCGCGCATGCCACGCTCACCGCAGCGCCGTCTGTCCCACCCGTTTTCTCGGAACACTAGAAGCTTAGGATAAACAATGCCGTCCAAATATGATGTGTTGGTTATTGGCGGTCTTGGTCACATTGGGTTGCCGCTCGGTCTGGTCTTCGCGGATCAGGGTCTGCAAGTGGCCCTTTATGATATCAACTTGGAGTTCCGTGAGATCGTTCGCAGTGGGAAGATGCCATTTCATGAGGATGGCGCTGATGAACTGCTCGCCAAACACAACGGCAAGAACCTTCATGTTGTGGACGATATCTCCGCTATTCAGGATGCCGAGACGCTGTTCATTACGATCGGGACCCCGCTTGACGGGTATCTGAATCCGCGAATTGAACCGCTTCTGAAGCTCATTGACGCAATGAAGTCTCATCTGCGCAATGAACACCTGATCATCCTTCGAAGCACCGTGATTCCGGGAACGACCGATCTTCTCAGCGACATCGTCGGCAAGTCGGTTAAAGCGGACGTTTCCTTCTGCCCAGAACGCGTTGTGCAGGGAAAAATGATCCAGGAAATGGAAACGCTGCCGCAGATCATTTCCGGCTGTACCCCCAGCGCGGTGAAACGGGCAAGGGCGCTGTTCGACTTGCTGGGTGTCAAGCAGATCGAAACGCGTCCCAAGGAAGCGGAATTCGCCAAGCTTTACTGCAACGCATGGCGTTACATTACGTTTGCGGCCGCCAATCAGTTTTACATGCTTGCGGAACAGGAAGGTCTTGATTTCGGCCGTATCCAGCACGCCATGACCCACGAATACGCACGCATGCGGGACTTCCCGTCTCCCGGATTTGCTGCCGGTCCGTGCCTGATGAAGGACACTATGCAGCTTGCCGCGTTTGCGCGCCGGTCCTTCGAAATGGGACAGGCGGCCATGTTTGTCAACGAAGGCCTCGCCGCATTTGCCGTCGACAAATTGGCAGAGAAATGTGGCGGCTCGCTGGTGGGAAAACGGGTCGGAATTCTTGGCATGTCGTTCAAATCGGGTTCTGACGACATTCGGGATTCCTTGTCTTACAAGCTTCGCAAGTTGTTGCGCGGGCACGGCGCGGATCTGAGATGTACCGACGAATACGTTATGGTCGACCCGGAACTTGTACCGCTTGAAGAGGTCACACAGTGGGCTGAGGGAATTATTGTGGGCACTCCGCATCCGACCTATCGGGATCTTAAAATTCCGGAAGACACGGCAGTCATCGATGTATGGGGCATAACCGACAAAGGTTAGCGTGGTGCAATTGGAACGGGCGAATAGGAATTTGCAGCCATCTAGGTTTGACGTTCAAGGAAATCACCAGTTCCGCTTGCCGCTGTCCGCACTCGCAGAATATTACTCCGACGCTGAAGAGGCGTCGATTTGCGGAGACTTTTCTTGGGTGACGCGGTTTGCGCGATCCGACATTGAATTGTCGGCGATCGCGCTCTTGATGATGGGCAACAGGGAAGGGGCTTCGCGCCTCTTCTCTTCCCAAAGCGTCCCAAGTCCCCGCGGCATGTTGTTTGGCGCGCTGGGCCGATGGTTGGAAAGCGGCACGCTTGACGATTTTCAAGCGTGCCGGAAACTCCTCTCCGTTGCGAATTCCAGCCTGTCGCACGACTTTGACGAATTGGGTACAAAACAGCCCCTGCAAGTGCTTTTTGTTGGCGGTCCCCTGTCTCGTCTGGAGGGTCTTATTCCCGAATTCCAGGGAATTTGGGCCGCGGTCGGCGAACCTGATCCGGAGACAGGTCGCATTCGGGTTAAGCCGGCAAGCAGTGGCGCACCGCCGCGTGGGTCGATTACCGCTATGGACCTTGTGTTTGTTGATCCAAGCCATTGGTTTTCTCCCGGTCTCGAATCGTTCGATGGCATGAAAGTCGGTTTCATCGGCGATTTTGAGTGGAATTTCGCGCACCACCCGGAGCGGTACCGCGTCTTCGATGCGATGCTTTCTCTTGGTTCACAGGGAAACATTGAATCCAGAGCCAGGTTCGGGCGGCCAACATTTGTCGGACCGATTTTGACTCATCTGGGTCTTCTTCCTGTGAACCGGCAGTTTCTGGAGCCGAGTTCGGCTGAAGCGGCCTGGCGGCGAATTCGTCGAGATACGGACATCGTTTCGACCGGTCGCCAGAAACATCTTGCTGGATTCTACTACGACAAAGCCGTGTTTAACCGCGCCTTGATGTCGGTCGGCACTCAGCAAGAGGTGGTCATGATGAACAGCATGCTGCCGGAACAAGGATACCAGGAGCTCATGGAGCGCTCGAGGTTCGTGGCAACGAGCCATCGCTACGGCATTGGGCAATCCTGGCGGGTTTTTGAAGCGTTGGGTGCAGGTGCAATGACGCTCGTGGATTCGGCGAGCGGAGCGATTTCTCGATTCTCCCGGGATTATCGATGCATTCACTCGATCCGTTCTCGAGACATGACCGATGACTTTGAAAGGCACATAAAGGAATATCCAAGGTATGCCGAAGAGTTTGCTCCCAGGGCCGGGGACTTTTTCAAGGAACTGAACAGCCTTGTTCCTCCGACCCGCGACGGTGTCTTGAAACAAATGCGTACCCTGCAGTTGGGTGTGCTCCTCGCACGGCACGGGTTCCCGGATGCGACTTTGTCTGAGTGGCGGACAGACCCGATTCTGCGCCGGTCTGAAAACAGGATCGCAGCTACAGGGGCGGGCGCCAAACTCGATGAACCGATAATACAGTCGCATTTTCTGGCGCGTTCGGCAAAAGCCTACGTTCAGTCGAGAGTGGCGATGGAACCGGCACGGCTAAGCTATGCCGAAGCGCTTGATGAACTGGCTCTTCTGCATGTGCGCCAGGCCATGGGGGAAAACCTGGAGAGTTCCATCTGCGACTACACACAGAAGATCATTACCCGTCACGCACAATACGGAATGCCGAAACTCTTGATGGCGGCCGCGCAGCGCAAGGAGAACAGACTTGCCGAAGCGGACACGCTATTGACGGAACTCGTGTCAAACCTGGATGGCTATCAGTTTGTGCTCGCGGATGCCCGCCCCGAGTGGCAACTCGGCTCCGTCAATGTCGGTGAATTGATCGATGGTGCAATGAAGGACCTTCTTGAGAATGGTGCCTCCGGCAGTTCCTGGAGCGGACCCTCAGATGCGCCCTTTCCGTTGGAGGCCTTCAGAAAAGTCGTCGGGTCGGCGGCCTATGCGCTGCTCGCCGACAGTGCATTGCGCCGGTCAGACGACACCGCCGCTGTGGAGCTCGCATCAACAGCGTTGAAGTTCTGCAGCTGGCAATCAGCCGCTGGCGGAATTCTGCTTCAGGCGTTGCGCCGATTGAGTTTGGCGCCCAACGGGGAGGCAGCCTGCAAGGACTTCCTGGTCGCATTCGAAAAGGTCAGCCGGCAAAATCAGGAGCTCTTTCACCAATTCGCGCTGACGGCGATGAGGGTTCTGGTCGACCTCGGTCGAACACCCGAGGCGCAAGAGCTGGCGAAAACCTGGGCCGTTGGCTGGAAAAGAATTGGCAAGCCTGTTGGCTGGGGCGCTGTACCCAAGTGGTCTGCTTCCGAGTTCCAAACGGTTTGGAAGCACGACAGCTTGCAAAAAGAAATGGCGGCGTTCGGTCTCGATCTATCTGTGCTGGTTTACAATTAGGGCGTTTCCATCTGACCGGAATCTAGTGCCACTCAGTGTGCTTGATCCAATTCCAAACGATGCTGGGCATGTTCTTTTCGGCGAAGTTTTTCTTGTCTGACCGCTTGTTCACAACTGCGATTTCGTAACAGAAGGGCTGGTCGTTGTTTTCGATGCGTTCGTTCGTAAAGGGGCGACCGTCGATCGAATATGCAAGGAAATCATTGGTCTCAAGGAAGTTGAAAAAATCCTCCTTCGACACGCCGAGCAGGCCAAGTTGGTCCATTTCAAATTCCATAATGAAAAGCGGGTCCTTGGCCTGAATGAGGTTCTTGGCGCCGCGCAGAACATCGAAATCGGCACTTTCTGCATCACACTTTATGAAGTCGAGCCGGCCAATTTTGTCGAAGTCGAAAAAGGCGTCGAGTGTGATCGACTGAATCCTGGAGGTACTGGTCTGGTCAAAGTCAATACCATGACCTTCAACAATTGTGCTTTGCCCGTTGTTCTTGTCATTTTGATAGAAGGTAACCACGTCGTCGGTATTCGACACGGCAAGGTTGAACACCTTGATCTGGTTCGGTTCCTTATACTTTTCGGCTGCTTTTTTCTGGATGTGCTGAACAAATTGGGGGACGATTTCGAATGAGAAAATTTGGCCGTCGAGACCAATTCGCTCTGCGAAACGGAACGTATGCAGGCCGAACTGGGCGCCGACATCGATGACCGTGCTATCGGACCGGATAAGACCAAAATAAATGCATTTCAAGATAGATTCGAAGTGACTGAATTTACCTTCAGGTTCGATGATTTTTCTAAGTTCCTGGTCAATCTGGTTCACTATTGTTTCCTCTGAAAGCGAACAATCTATCTCGCAGGATATACGCGAACGTATGCAAGACGGATCTGGCCAAATCCATATTGCCTTTGGGGACCTGGTTCAAACCCGCAGATTAAATTCAAACGTTCATGAAAACTCTCGAAAGGCCTGAACTCAGGAGAGGGCCCTGAAAGTGGTGGGTCCCATCAAGCCAAAACAGTTCGGCTTGTTGCTCGAGACGGTGACTTTTATTGCCGATTGCGGAGATTGGGCGACGAAGAGGTGGTTGCCGCCCTGACATTCGTCGTTGGTTGAAAATTCCATGATTTTTGCACTGGTATGCGAATTTGTTGCGTGAACGCTGATGCTCATGGGGATTTGCCCATGCGGGCTCAGTTTCGAGGTCAGTTCATATTCCTTTCCCGGCATCGTCTCCACGATGGAAACCAAAGCCGGGTAATAGGATTCTTTTGGTGATCGGCATATGCGAATTTGTTCGCCTTCGACGGTTGCGCTGGCGTAGTTAATGGGCCGCCACTTGGATATCAGTGTGCGATTGCTTTCGTTTGCCCAGACGCCCTTCATTTCGACGATGTCGAAATCCGGCATCTCAAGAGGCTTTTCGCCAATTTCCCTCATGGCAGTCGCATATTGATCATATCTGGAGGCATTTTTTCGAAGGTACGCCAGGCTTCTTTCATCACCGGTTCTGCGGGAATGCCAGAGCGCCACATGGAATTGCATGTCGACAGGGTCGATACCGACAGCCCGCTCGCAATAAACGCATGCGGGTGGCATGTTCTCACCGGTGAGCAAGGACCGCCTTATGTCCTCATAGACCTTGTTGTTCCAGACATCGGCCAAGGCCCCGTCTTCAAGCAATAGCGTGATCGGGAATTTCTTCAATGATGAAGAACAACACAGCCCTACGTAAAAGTCGCCGTCGCGCTGCACGATATTCGGCTTCGAAAACGGAAACAAACAAAAGCGGGTTTGACCGAGACCGAGTGGGAGGGCCTCGTGCGCATCGTTATCGAGCGTGTTGATCAGGGTCTTCGCCATTCCATTCCACTCCTAGCCGGCCAGCAGCGGGCGTAGCGGCTGAGGAATATTGAGGGCCACGCCATATTCTTTTGCAAGGTTCGACGCTTCGGTCAGATGTTTCGCTGAGACGTCCAGATCTTCGGTGATCAGGCTGACAGTAAAACTTTCCGGTTCGTACTGAAAGTCAGGCAGTCGCATGTTTGCAAAGGCAACGCCATCCACACCAAGCTCTCTGGCCAGTTCGATCATTTTCGGAGCGTCTGCGATGTTTTCCCTCATCAGCACCATGTTCATCGTGACATGGGGCGTCCGGCTACCGAGCTCGCACCGAATTTCCATCAGGTTCCGGAGGTTTTGAGTAACGGTATCGAATTTCGCGCCGCGCATGACAAATTCGGCGGTCTCCTTGGTCGCACCGTGGATCGACACGTAGATATGATGTATCCCGCTTCGAACAATGTCTTCAGCGAGATCCCTGGTAATGAGCGTGGCATTCGTGATGACAGTGACCTTGGCGCCATGCGCGATCAGTTTCCTGGAGGTCGGAATGATGTCGCGGTTCATGAACGGTTCTGAGTAGCTTCCCACGAAGGTGATCTCCGACACCTGAACGTCGGAAAAGAACTTCATGATGTCGTCAAAACCCAGGCGCGAATACTTGTCGAATCCTTTCTCTTCTACATAAAGGGCGCCGCCGCACATTCTGCATGAAACATTGCATCTATTGACGATATCCATTCCGACATTGACCGGCAGGTTTTCCCCGTAAATGAGATGTTCAACGTCATCAAGTGGCTGGAAATTCGACATTAACTGCACCAGTGCCGGCTAGAAATCACCAATCGCATTTCTTGTATTCTTGCCGAACTCAATAATCTTAACGGAAAGACTGTGTCAAGGCATCGCCGTCCAGCAAAATTCAATGCCAGGGTTAGGAGCGTCTGCCTGCGCGTTGAAAGCTTGAATACAGTCCTTTCCTGAGCGACCTGAACGTACAATTTTGGGTCCGTAATGTAGAGCATTTCCAGTCACTGTAGGATCATCTGACCGGAGCGGTCGCGTCCTCTGACCGCGTTGGCTCGCGCTCGTGGTGAGCACACTTTCGAGAATTTCCGACGCCTTCATTGTCGGCATCAACCCGGCGCGTCTCTCGACCACCCCGTGAGACATGCGGGTTATGAGAAAATGAAGTCGGCAGAGGAAAGAAGGCCCGCATCGAAATTCTTCAGATAGATCGTCGTTCCGGAGGCATCGACAACAGCGTCAGCCCCGCTTTGACTGATGCTCAGGTCAACGAAGCCGGAGGCCATACTGCTGTCGATTTCGAGCACGTCGATGCCATCCTCGAAGTCCTGAATTTGATCCGTACCGTCGAGAGCTGCAAAATAAAATGTATCCGCTCCAGCATTGCCTGTCAGAAGATCTGACCCGGATCCGCCGGCCAGCGTGTCATCGCCGTCACCGCCAATCAGTGTATCGCTGCCGCCGCCTCCGCCTCCGCTCAGGAAGTAATCAACGGTCGGGTCGTTCCCGGCGACGTAATCATCGCCATTTGCGCCCATGAAACGCTCGAAGCCGTACCAGGACAGGCCGCCAGTCAGAAATCTCGATCCGGATTCGATGACCAGGGTGTCGATGCCTGCTCCCCCGAGATCGATCGGAGAGGATCCTGACTTGTTGATATCGCCGGAGCCGAAATGGATCGTGTCATTTCCGGCCCAGCCCAACAACAGGTCGCTTCCCTCGCCACCAATGAGGACATCATCGCCCTGATGGCCGATCAGGGTATCATTCCCGGAACCGCCTTCCAGATGGTAGTCGACCGTTGCGTTGTTGCCGGCGACATAGTCATCACCGTTGGCGCCGATAAACCGCTCAAAGCCGTACCATGACAGTCCGCCGGTCCGAAAGGTCGTGCCGCTCTCGATGTGGAGGGTATCGATGCCGTCGCCACCGAGATCAATGGGAGACGTTCCGTTCTTGGTTATGTCTCCGGCACCGAAGTAGATCTGGTCGTCTCCGTCTCCACCCAGGAGCAGGTCACGACCAAGACCGCCAATCAACGTGTCATTGCCGTTGTTGCCGATGAGCGTGTCATTCCCTGCGCCGCCGCTCAGGTAATAATCCACGGTGGGGTCGTTCCCGATAACGTAATCGTCGCCACCTGCTCCGATAAAGCGTTCAAATCCGTACCAGGAAAGCCCGCCCGTGCGAAAAGCGAAGTTCCCATCGATCAAGAGCGTGTCCGTGCCGCTTCCCCCGAGATCCAGCGGGATCCCCGCTTGCTTGGACAGATCGCCGGCGCCGAAATGAATTGTATCGTTGCCGGCATTGCCTCTGAGCAGGTCGCGGCCGGCGCCGCCGATCAAAGTATCGTCGCCGCTGTTTCCCAGGAGCGTGTCGTCTCCGGCACCGCCGCTCAAGACATAATTCACACTTGCAAGGTTTCCGGACACGTAGTCGTTTCCATCAGCCCCGCTGAAACGTTCAAACCCATACCAGGACAATCCTCCGGTTCTGAAAGTTGCCCCCTGTTACATGACGAGGGTGTCCCGCCCGGCGCCGCCGAGATCGACCGGTAGTCCGCCTTGTTTGGTGATGTCATCGGAATCGAAGTAAATGCGGTCGTTTCCGCCGCCTCCCATCAGGAGATCGCGGCCTGAACCTCCCGCGATCGTGTCATTTCCGCTGTTTCCGATGAGTGTATCGTTGCCGGCGTTTCCCCTGAGGATGTAGTCGACGGAAGCATCGTTGCCGGCGACGTAGTCATCGCCGCTCGCGCCGACGAAGCGTTCGAACCCGTACCAGGAAAGCCCGCCGGTGCGAAAGGTCGTGCCACTCTCCAGAACAAGAGTGTCCGTACCGCTCCCGCCCATGTCGACCGGAGCAGATCCCAGTTTGTTCAGATCGCCCAATCCAAAGTAAATGACGTCGTTGCCGCCGTGACCGTAGAACAGGTCACGTCCTTGCCCGCCTCTTAAAGTGTTGCCATGGTCGTTTCCGATTAAAACATCGTCGCCGCTGCCGCCGATCGCATTTTCAATCACCGAGCCGCGGGCAATAATCAGGTTCCCTGTATACCCGCGCACGCTTGAAATCGCCTCTTCGCGCAGGTCGATCGTCTGGTCGAAGCCGGAAGACCTGAAATCCAGCGTATCGATTCCCCCATCGTCCACGATTGTGTAGCTGATATAGCTGTTCATGCTGCTGAGCGTCTGCATGAGGTCGCCGGAATTGGCGTTGTCGCCGTAGACCGTGTTGCCCGTTCGCGTGTTGCCGGACGTGCCGTAGAGGTTCCGAATGGCGATGACGTCTGCCACCTGGGGCGTTACCGCATAGGCGCTGCTGGCGTTGATCGACGTGTTCTCGCCCTGGCTGAAATAGGAAATGACGGAGGCTTGCCAGGAATCGTTGGCATAGTGGTTGTCGATTCCATATGTGGCGGAGCCGTTGTAGTTGCCGCTGTGTCCAAGGCCGAGGGCGTGGCCGATCTCGTGAATGTAGGTCTGGAAGCTGTAGCTGTTGTAGACGGTTCCGTAGGTGGCAAGCCAGTCCCAGCCGACATTGACATAGCTGTACAATATGGTGGTCCCGGATCCGCTGGACCAGCTGTAGGCGCTATAGGCGTCCGTGTCTCCGAATTCGATCTGCGCGCTGCCCGATGTAAAGCTGAACGTCAGCCCGGTCGCGTCCGACCAGAGTTCGAGCGCCTTCCGGGCGAGGTTCTGTGCGCTGGAGGGCAAGGAAGCGATGTTGACCGAGAGCGTCCCTGCGACGCCGACGCTGAACGAGCGTTGCGATCCGCCCCAGAATACGTTGGTCAGTTGATAAGCTATCTGATCGTTCGAAAAGACCGGCGCCGGAGCGTAGAGCGACCCACCTGTGTTGCTTGTCTGATCGCAGCAGAAGTTGGATACACTGAATCTTTCGCCAGCCCAGCCCCCGGCCAGACAGAGAGTGCACACTTGATCAAGCCTTTGTTCAACGAAGTCGAGATCGAGAAACCAAAAAGCTGCACAGCTCTACTTGCAGGCAGGTCCTGTCAACATCAACTGATTGTTGGCAAGGGTAGGGAAGCTGGAGCCGGCTCTCCAGCGAAAATGAACGATATCCATCGTATACTGTTAACTGGCCGGAAATGGCTGCCCCATGGGCTTTTCGTTCACCGCCCCTGTAATCAGTCACGGCCGAAGCGGAAATGCAGTCAGGAGGCCGCCGTCTCCAGGAAGAACCCTTCCAGTCGCGTTATGGCCTCGTGACTTGCCCTGACGACGGCGTCTACCGTATTCGATCCATTATGCGACCCGAAAACGCAACTTTCGAATTTTCGAAGCGGAGAGTTCTGGGGAAGGGGCTCGACTTCGAACACGTCCAGCGCAGCGGATGTGACATGACCGCTTTCAAGCGCGGCAATAAGAGCCGCTTCGTCGATCAGCGGTCCGCGGGCGACATTCACGATGCGGACCCCTTCCTTGCAGTCCGCGAGCGTTTTCGCGTTGAGCATATGGTAGCTGCTGTTGGTCAGCGCGCAAGTGAACACGAGAAAATCGTGTTCCCCGATACGGTCCGGCCAGTTGGCGCGTTCTACCCCGTGAAGACCGCCGTCACCGTCGATGCCGGGATCGTAGACGCAGACCTTCATGTCGAGCGCTTGAAGCCGCGAGGCCGTCTTGTGCCCGATGTCGCCGAAGCCGATCACTCCGGCGCGTTTGCCCGCCAGGCTGATACCTGCGGGTTTTGGCCAGCCACCGGCCCGAACGCCCCGGTCGATCACGAACAGGCTGCGGGCCAGGCTGATGACGTAAGCGGTTGCCACATCCGCGACCTCGCTGCCAAACATCGCCGGAGTGTTGATGATTGGGATCCCCAGCTCCTTGCAGGCATCGAAATCGACGTTGTCGGTGCCGATACCCCACTTGACCGCAGCCTGCAGCTTGCCTTTCCGGGCTGCGGTGAACACGCGCTTCGACGCAGGGTCGTCCCCGATGATCCAGCCGTCGTACTGGGGTATCAGCTCGCAGAGCTCGTCCTCGCTAAGTACCTGCGTCGTGTTGGCAGGGTGAAGCGTTAGCCCCTTCTCGGCGGCGAAATCGGTAAATCGGTCAAGCTGCCCAAGCATTGGTGGGCAGGTTACGATTACATCTCTTGTCATGCTGCTTCCTGTTTTTTCCGCATGTTCGCGACCGCTTCGGCCATCATCCAGTCTTCGAGTGTATCGATGTCGACCGCCTCAAGCTTCTGCATTTCGAACAGGATCGGTTTCTTGCCAATTCGGGCATTCGTTTCAACGAAACTTCCGCTGGAAAAAATATAGAGGTTGGAATTTTCCTCGTACCAGGGTTCGAGATCCTGGGTTTGGATGAGATTATCCGGATCGTGGTTCACAGGACTGCCGTCCGCACGGTAAAAGCGCGTCTGGATCTTGTTGACTGTGAAAAGAGAGTCTGACGTCCCTTTGGTGACCCCCTCCTGGTAACTTGCCAGTGCAGTGCGGATGGTTTCGCTGGACAGCATCGGATTGGTGGTGTGCGTCATCAGATAGGTGTCAGCCGGCACGTTCTGGATGTCATCGGCAAGGATCAGGTTCATAGAGACGGTGTCGCCGCAAAGCTCTGCTTTGCGGTCGCGGATTACGACCCGGTCGGACTCAACCAGCCCATTTTCCGCAAGGATGTCTCGGGCGTCGGTGTTGATGACAACCTGGTCGATTTCTTCCAGCGAAAGGAGGGAATCGAGGATCCAGCGAAACAAAGGCTTGCCGTTGAGTGGACGGAAGTTCTTGCCCTTTACCCGCTGGCTATTTGCCTTCATTGGGAGAAGGGCGACGCATCGGCTTGAGCCACTCATCTTGTTCTGCCTTTTTACTCACTTGTGGATAGAAAAAACGCTGCTTGGCGGCCTGAGAAAGAATACGGTGTTCATGGTTCCCGGTATAGGAACCCCAGTATTGGCACCAGCGATAGCGCAGCATGTCGCCAAGACCGGTCGAGGATATTCCGTTGCGCATCGCGGACCGCCAGTCGGCGTAGACGCTCCGGACGATGCACTGCAGCACGTCGATCTTGGACAGGTGCACTTCGGGCATGATCATGCGCAGAGCAATAGCCTCCCGCTCAAACCTGCGACGCACAGATGCCCAGGTTTCCTGGTGGTGATGAAAGACGGGCGCTTCAGCGACATATCCGATCTTGGACCCTGCAGCGACGAGGCGCTTGGCAAGTTCCATATCCTCAAGACCGGTCAGTTCCTCGTCAAACAGGTGTTGTTCCCACGCTGTGCGAAGGACAGCGGAGTTTGCGTTGTTGCAAAAGAAACCGTCTTGCGGAACCGAAGAGTGAGCAGGGAAATACTTGGCGAAAATTCGCCGTTCACTGTAGTTGCTGTCGTCGTCGCCAATCTGCCGGCCATAGCTGTAGACAACCTTGCCGTCCACAATCGGCTGGCAGAGATTTTGAAGCCAATGCTTATCGACAGGGATACAGTGTCCCGAAATGAATACCAGAATGTCGCCGGTGCTGAACTCACACCCCCAGTTGAGCGAACGTCCGAAAGAGAAATCCTGTCTCGTAATGTAGGTGATACGGCAGCCGAAGCTTGATGCGATTTCAACCGTTTTGTCAGTCGAACCGGAATCAATCAGAACAACCTCAACGCTTTCGAAGCACGTTTCCTGGGAGTCGATCATTTCCAGGAGGTCTGAAAGGTATTTGGCTTCGTTGAGGGTACGTATTACGATACTTATACGCATCGGAAGCTTTCTGATTTACTTGACAGTCGGAAATAAGTTAAGTGCACCGTCGCGTGGATATCACCTCTTTTCTAGGCTTTGATACCGAACGGATCGTGTTTTGTCCAGTCTTGAATTCGGGGGCAAAGTCAACGTTTTAATCAATAGTATAGCAGTGAAAGGCGTCTTGTTTCGGTTGACTGGGCTGCCGTCCACCGAAGATGCAGTTCGCGTCGTATCCCTGTGAATAACTGGCCCTTGGAAATGGCTTTGCGAGGAGGTGCGGACATTATCCGATTTCATCACAAGGTCGTGTCAAAACTTGGGAGAATAAAGTCCTGACGCCGGATCGGCGGCAGATATGTTCACGGGCGATCGGAAAGGGAAGCCGGCAGTATCCCAGGCTATGGACTTGCCCGCGCTAGAGAGCCACACTCGTCTCGTCATGCTTTTGGATGAACGGGTCCAAGGCTTGAACGGCCCGGACTACGGGGCAGGGGCAGTTTTTGAGGAATACCTCGTTGCCCGGTCTACAGAAGCTTCAGACAGCAGTGAGAGCCAATTTATTGGTCTGCTCCCGTCGCCGCTTTGGATCAAGCTGCGGCTATCCGTCAGTCTCGTCATTTCTTGAAAACACGGTCATAGATGTGCGAGGCTTGCCTGATCACAGGGCCGATCAACCGAGTGTCTTTTGTCTTGTGATAAAAAATCTCGAGATGATCATCGATATGAAGAAGGACTTCCCGGAGATTTTTCCTGTGCAGGTTCCTGATGGAGGCCCCTTCGGAACGCTGGCGCTTCTCGGCCTCCGCGATAAGCTTCAACTTGGATCGGGTGACGATTGTGTTCACGGAGCTGCTCATCAGGACGTCGGCGAACCTCCCTTCCTGGCCTTCGACCTTGCCGGTATTCCGGCCGTACGTGGGTCTGATTTTCGCCAAGATCTTCCGAGTGTCGAACATGGACCTAGAGAACATGTCGACCGCGCGCAGATTGGTCCTCCACTCGTTGGCTTGAGGCGCCGTCTCTACCTGATCGAACAGATCGCCGAGGGTCCGGGCGATCGCGATGGCAGGTTCCCCGCCTTCTCTGTTTGCGCAATGCGTGTCCAGGAAGCCAGGCCAAGCGTGCCTATGCAGCTCTGCCAGGCCGGGTGCGTTTTCAAGAAGGCGGGCCAACTCCTGCGTGGTCTCGGCGATCGGATAGGCCCCCATTGGATCCTTGAACTTGTCGACCTGTTCCGCGTGGGGATTGAAATAGATGACCTGCCGACCGTGAGCCAGGCCTTCTAGTATACCGGATGCAAACCGTTGCACGACCACCGTGCTGTTGCGCGTCGCCGCATCGAAGGTCTCGGGGGTCACCTTGTCCTGGTGTAGCGTGCCAAGATCGGCAGGGTGCCGGGAAATAACCCAGTCGAGTCCTGCCTGTTCGCAGGCTTCGACCGCCTGCGTCAGCCAAGCATCTCTATGTTCAACCAGCACGCCATAGCTAAAGTTCGAATTGATGAGCACTCGCGGGATGGACGGCAGTGGGAGGGGAGGAGCAGACCTCATCTCCGCAATGCGTGGCAAGCCGCAAACATGGATCTCCTGGCTGCTGTCGGAGAAATACCGCTTGTCAAAACTGCCGGGTAGAAGGACCGCATCTGCCATGCGGTAAGCGCCTCGGTCTCGGTTGATGTCTGCGTCCCAATAGTCCTGTATCCCCTCTACGATCGCAGCTGTCTTGATCCCTGCGGCTTGTGCGGCACCGAAAATTGCTCGTACAGATGGATCCCAGTCGTTGAGGGCAACAATTACCTTCGGTGCATAGAGCCCTAGCATGAAAGGGCTTAATCCAATGAGTGGGATATCCAACTCCACCGCTTTGGACCTGAGAAAACGATCACCGCAGTGGCTTGACAGGTCTACGACGTGACAGTCGATGTTTCGGGTGGCGAGGTGCTTGAGAACAGGCGCCAAAGTCTCTAGGTGGTAATCCTTCTGCAAAAGGAAGACGATACTGGGTTGTCGGGTCTTGCCTAGGTTCCAGCCACTGAATTCGACGGAATCCGTGAAAGGAAATGTGGAATCGGTTGAGTCGACTTTGGAGGGCAGGGGCTCCTGCAGAGCCGTTTTCAGGAGGCGGTCGAGCAAAGCCGTTGTCTGCGGAAATTTGATTTCCAGACTCTTTTGCGGCTCAGTGTGAAAACGGGCTATACCGGTCTTCAGATGAAGCCTAATGTCGTTCCGGCTCAGAACTTGGTGCAGGTCAGGCAATTCCGTGCGCAGCATCACGCCGAGGTCGTTTAGATCTGCGTTGTCGTCCGCCTGGTTCCTTCTTGCTGCTTCCATGCCCACAAAGGACAGTATACGTCCCGCAAGATCGGCTTGTTGCCGGTAGACTGGCCACTTTTTTGTATAGGTGGTTATATCAGCATCAAAGGAAGCCTGGGCCGGCAGGTCCATGTAAGATGCCTTGTTCAGCTGAATAGCAATATCCAGATGTTTCAAGGGCTGTTGGCGGATCATGCTTCTGCTTCTGCTTCGGTAGGTTACGGCGTGACGCTTAACGGCAACGAAGCGATAGCCGGCCCGTAAGGAGCGCATCCAGAATTCGTAATCCTCGGCTTGAACCATTTTCTCATTGAAGCCCCCCAACCGGCAGAGCTTGTCCGCGAAAAAGAGAGGCTGGTTCGCGTTGAACGGACAACTTGTTCCGGCGCGGAGAAAATCGACCGGCTTCAAAATACAGGAGCTGCTCCTTGGGGGCTTTTTTGTGTCTTCGCGTATTGTGACGCTGCCGCAATAGCTTCCGATCACGTGCTCGTCGTCACACTCAAGTAATGGTGCGAGGCGCAGTTCGAGACTGTCTCGCATCATCAGGTCATCTGCGTCCAGAAAGCACACGAATGGTGAGGTTGTTGCGCGCAGGCCCGTGTTGCGGGCCGCCGAAAGCCCCGAGTTGGCTCCATGATTTATAATTTGGATGCGTTTGTCGCGCCGCGCGAACTCTTCTGCGATCTCTCGGGTGTTGTCGGTTGATCCGTCATTCACGACGATACAGCGGAAGGATTTCGTCGTCTGTGCAACGATGCTATCGAGCGTCCAGCGCAAAAAACTACCAGCATTGTAAGCTGGCACAACAATTGTGCAAATCGCAGAATTCAAATCAAACTTCCTAAGGTCGATTGTGGCGAATAATGTCAACGACGGAGAAGGCAACCTGCACCAAAGCCTGCAATTTTCCGCTATATATGACTTCGTAGCATGGGCGAGAGAAGGGGGCTCTTTTTACTCCCGCTTTAAGAAACTGGACTGCAACAAATATCATTAGCTCAAAGCTTCTACGAACCAAAATCCATAACTTTAACAACAATAAATTGGATGATGAGCTTGCGTATTGCGGGTGGGATCGCTGCAGGTTTGCGACATTTTTTGCGCGTTGAATGCAGCTTTGTAAGCTCGCCAGCAGCCTAGTTTTCTCCGGTCGAATATAGTGTATTAATTCAAGATCCGGGCTAAAGTAGATGCTGTTATTCGGGCACAGTGCAAGTATTCGCAGCTGCAATTCGGTTTCTTCGCCGTATCTTGTCTCTGATCCACTCATGCCGAAGTTGGGGTCGAATGTGCCTACTTTTTCAAGTAGATCGCGCCGGATTGCCATGTTGCCACCTGAGAGACCAGGCTTGGAAAGCCAGCGCTCTTGCCAATCGTCGCGGATGTGGTAGCTGTCTCCATACTTTTCGAGAAAACCCTTGGCGTAGTGTCGTTTGTCTATTTCGGGTAAATACTTTCCACGATAGGGCCCCCCCACCATGACGGGCGACTTTTCACCAATCACACAATAGAGACGATCTAACCAGTCGGCATCAACGTCACACTCATCATCTAAAAAGACCAGCCAATTGCCTCCACTCTCAGAAATACCTCTGTTCCGAGCATTGGACAAACCCTGATGTTTCTCGAGATGGTAGCTCCACTTGCTCCGCTGAGCAGAAGGGAGCGTCAATAAAAAATCTTTCACTGTTTGCTGCGTCGAGTCGTTGGAATTATTATCAATAATAAGTATTTCGTAGTGAAATTTTGGGTTGTTTTTTATTTTTGAAATGCTGTTCAAGCAAAATCTAAGAATATCGCTTCTGTTGTACGTGCATATGATAATGGAGAACATCGTCGTCATATGGTCTTTGTCGCTTTGGGTTTTTGAACCTGATTTATCAGATGTTTTCATTAGGATGAGTTTCGTCCAAACAGCAACTTGTCCAACGTGGGGGCCCTAGCAAGTTCCAGGATAACCGGACGCAAAACAGCGTGAATTAAGCGCTTAAGCGGTGTCCTGTTTAGATTTCTCTTTACGTCAAAGTCCAAATTAAGAAAAAAGTTAACTAAGATCCGTTTTCTTTCAACTTTACACATGAGTTTCGTTGCGCCATTGAAACCCGCTCGTTTCCGGTCAGTCGATGAAGAAATTCTATTGAGTCCTGTCCGATTATAGACAAGCCAAATTCTTGGCTCATAAATTAATACACTGTCTTTTTGCAACGCCTCCCAATACATATGCCAATCTTGGCAAGATGCCAGCGAAGGAAAACTCATTTTTTCCACGGCGCGTCTCGAAAATGTGACGGCACCTAATGGGCCGACGCAATTTTCGTAGGACAAATAATTCTTTAACGAAAGCGGTAGTGACAACAGTGACTGAAGAGCTTTGGGTTCTTCGAGTTTGCCAATTACATCGTTTGCCGTTCGAGCCACGCGTGGAGTGAACAGGTAGTCGAATTGTGTTGTTGCGATGCTGTTGAGAATGCCTTCTAACCAATTGTCGGAAATGTCGTCGTCGGAATCGTGAAAGTGAACGTAGTTTCCCGTAGAGTGCTGAAATCCAATTTTTCTAGATGCCGGGGCACCTAAACAGGTCGCGTTCCGCAATAGAATTACCTCTTCGAAGGTTTCATTGAAGAAACGTTCGGTACTACCGTCATCGATTACGACCAACTCTACCTTGTTGATCGCGTCCAGTTCCGACATCATTTTTCGAAAGCGACCTACGAGAGAACGTAGTTGCTCGATCCTATTGTGGGTAGGGATGACGATGCTCAATGTCGGTTGCATATATTGAACTTTGAAATTTTGTATTGGCTTTCGAAAGTGCCACAGACCAATATCAAACTGTCACTCGAAGTAAAGGCGTACCGTTCTGCGTTTTCGATTTAAGCTGACCTGCACACCACAGGCAGTATTGCCGCCTAAAAAATTATGACTTTCCGATTTTTCCAATTGGCTGTGATATGCGGTTAGCGTGCATCTAGTAACCAAAGGGTGGATCTTAACTAATTCCCATCCACTGGACATATTTGCGCGTAATTTAAGTGACTCTCTGCAACTGATGCCCGGGTAGGTTTTGTTGAATTCGCTGTTACAAGACTACGCCATGGACGAAGTGCGAAGGCTTGCGTTCAAAGAAGTCCATCCAATTTCGGATACCGACCCTTGCCGTCCATCGAGTTGCGTACGTCCCTCTGCCTCAGTCAGCCTTGCCATGCAAACGAGGTGGCCGGACGCGAACTTTGGGGACGGGCGACCGTTGGTGGTGGCTGCTAGGATATGCGAGCGTCGGTGCCTGAACTTCGTCTCAGTTCATATTGCTAATACCGCCGAAGACTGCCGAATAAAAATTGGTCCCTAATCTATGGCAAGCTTGCCGCTCGTATTGCGGATCTTTTGAATGTTAGAGCTGAATGGCACACGGCGTCCGAAGAGCGGTTGGAATGTAATATTCAGAGTTGAATGGCTTGTTGAGGCGCGACAGCGGAGCATTTAATTAAATAGATCTTTGAATTGTAAGGATCGATTTCTAGCAGATATTACTTAATTCGTAATTTTTGCAATGATAAGATCCGCAAGATGGATAATTTCGCAGTTATATGACGTTTTTGGGTTGTTTATCAGCTAAATGCCATTAGTTCCCTTAAGTAAGAATTCACGAAAAACGAAATAGGCTTTGGCAATGTTGGCTGGCTCAATGCTTGGGGGCCGGATTGCGGGTGCGATGTTGTCTATCGCCATAGAGAGCCGAACTTATGACCATACGTCTCTGGTTGATCGTTCTTTCGTTGATTTCAAACGTTCTTGCCCTTGCCTTGCCACTCGCGCTTATTCAGGTTTACGACCGAATTCTCGCAAATCAGGCGGTTGGAACTGCCTTTGTGATTTTTTCCGCCGTTGCACTGGCCATCTTGCTGGATGGTTTGGTGAAATATGCGCGCGCTTCAATCCTGGGGCGGCTTGCGGCGCAGGCGGAATATGAGCTGTCGTTCAAGACGGCCGAGAAGCTGCTCTCCATTGACGCAAACAGGCTCGGGCAGTTCAGCCCCGGGCGCATTCGCGAGCTGTTTACCGCCATCAACAGGTCCAACGATATCCTGATCGGGCAATCGACGCTTGCCGTCTTCGATGCGCCCTTCGCGATCACCTTTCTCGTCCTGGTTTGGTTCCTGGGCGGGCCCACCGTGTTCGGGCCGTTGGCAGTGGTCGTTGTCTTTGGCGCTTTGGCACTGTTTTCCGCCTACAGGCAGGCAAAGGCAGGCAAGGCCTTGTTCGAGGCCTCGGCCGATGAAACTTCACTTATCATGAATTGCCGCGAACACATTGACCGGCTCATTGCACGCGGGAAGCTGGGTGAGTTTGCCGGCAAGTTGCGCCTGCACGAGAAACGAAAGGCGGCAGCCCAGGAGACTTCGGAAAGCAGCCTTGCAGCCTCGCTCAACCTTAGTCAGACCGGCGGTCTGGCGACGACAGTTCTGGTGCTGGGTGTCGGTGCAATGGTCGTGCTTGCCGGTGACATGACGACCGGAGGGCTGGCAGCCTGTCTCATCCTCGGGCAAAGGGGTCTTGCCGGTCTTCTTGGTCTTGTGAATGCCTTTGCTCGGCACCGGGTTTCCGCATCCGCGTTCAAGACCATCCAGGACCTTCTTGCGTTGCCTTCTGCTCACTCTCTTCGGGGCAAAGCAGTGGAAAGTGAAGGGAATTGTGGTCTGCGATTTGAAGTCGAGGGGTGCCGGGTTGTCTGCGAACCCGGACAGTGCCTTGTCGTTCGCCCTTCGAATGGGCAGCATGCTGCGGCAGTCTTTGCCCAACTGGTACATGCGCTGTCGGAAAATGACGCAGAGGGCACCGGCCCGGTAAAGAAGGCCGAGATTTTCGCGGCAGACGGGAAGTCTGTCTCTGCACTTAAGTGCCGCGTGTCCGTTTGCGATGAAGGTCTCACCGTCTTCAACGGAACGCTGCTGGAAAACATGACGGCCTTTGACAGCGAGGCGACCGGGCGTGCCGTGTGGTTGTCCGAGCAGCTCGGTCTTGCCGACGCGATCGGGCGACTGCGCGACGGGCTGGAAACGCGTTTGTCTCCCGGTCTTGGTGTACCGCTGTCAGATGGGCACCTGAAGCGTCTCATGCTGGTTCGAGCTCTGGCAGGTGAACCTCAAGTCCTGTTGCTGAAATCTCCCACTCTTTTTCTCGACGCGCGCGGCATTGATCAGCTGACCGGACTTTTGAGGGCCTTCGAAGGCAAGGTCACGACCATTGTGTTCGATAACGCCGGAGGGTTGGCCGAGCAGTTCGAAAACTGCGTGGATCTTCCCGCCCCACAAGTGCCGATGACGGAAGCCGCCGCATGAATGTTCAGTCCAAAGTGTCGGGGAGTTCCACAATGACTGCCGGATGGTCGAGCGATGATCCGGTTCACCGTACGGATCTTGAAAACGTCCTGCTGGCCGTTCTGACCGAGCTGGGCTGGCGCCGTTCCAGCGAAGTTCTGGGCGCGGCGATGTCACATGAAACCGGGCTGCAGTCGCTCGATGACGCGGCGATGGTGCTTGATCTTATCGATATCGGCGCGAGCGTTGAAGCGAAGCTGCCCGCCGCATGGCTGAGCGGACTGGACGGTGCCCTGGTCGTAAAGGACAGGGAAGGAGTACATGCGCTCGTCCGGGAGGACACACGCGAAATCTCGACATCTTCCGCGGGCCTCGACCGCGATCAGGTTCGCCGCCGCATAAGGAACGCCGGCAAGCTGCTTTTTGTTCACAACCCGGAACACTCCGTCGCGACGATCCATGCCATTTCGGTGCGCGCGCGGATGCGCAGGGTCGCCATGACAGCGCTGCTTCTGTCGCTCGTGCTCAATGTGCTTGCGCTGTTCATCCCATTCTTTTCGATGGCAATTTTCGACCGGGTTCTGGGGGCACAAGCCTCGGAGAGCCTGGTCCCGCTGCTTTCTGGCGCAAGTGTCGTACTTCTTGCCATTGTGATTTTGCGGAGTATGCGGGCGAGAATACTTGCGGCTGAATATGCGCGTCTGGTCGCGGTAATCCGCCTGATGTCGTTGTCGCGCATTTTGCGCCTGCCTCACGCAATCCGGCACAAGTTGGGTTTCGATCGGCTGCAAGGCAGGTTGCAAACGACTTCGATGGGAGCAGAGGCCTTTGCATCTCAGAATACGCCCGCGATCTTTGATGCCCCGTTTGTGCCGCTGTCGATTTTCGCGATTGCTTTTGTCGGCGGCTGGATGGCCATTGTGCCGGCAATTTATCTGACGCTGTTTTTCGCCTTGAGCTGGATACTGAGCGAAACCAGGCAGAGCCTGGACCCGCAGCTTGAAAATGCAAATCAGAAGCGCGTTGAGGCCCTGACAGAACTGAGTGCGAAGGCCGCGGTAATCCGGAACATCGATCATGGAAGGTCCTGGTTCACCAAGTTTGTATCCCTTGCCCGGCAGGCGGCTTTCGTGAAGCACAGACAGGCGCGACGCTCTGCTGCCCTGCAGTCTCTTGCTTATGTTCTTGGAACGGGCGCAGCCCTGACAACGCTTTGCGTCGGTATAGCCCTTGCCATGAACGGCACCATCACGGCAGGCGCGCTCATCGGAACAATGTTGCTGACCTGGCGCGTCACAGGGCCTTCCCAGGCCTTTTTCCTGGCCATTCCACGGTTAAAGGCGATCCGTCAGGCAATTCTGGGGCTCGAGCAGTCATTTTCCTGGGGAACGCCGCAGGCACAGCCTGCGTCGCTTGAAAGGCTGGAGCAAGGCCCGCCGGAAGTCAGCGGGAAGGGCCTTTACCTGAAGTTCGACCAGAGTTCGGAGCCGGCCCTGACAGGCGTTTCGTTCAATTGTGCTCCTGGAACTCTCACGATTGTCATGGGGCCGAACGGCGCTGGAAAGTCGACACTTCTCAAAGTGATCTCCGGGCTTGTTCCTGCCCAGTCAGGGCGCTTGTCAATCAATGGTCGCTCGGTAAGCCAGTATGATCCAGACGACCTGGCGCGATCCACCTGCCTTCTTCGGATTGGCGATTATCAAGACGAAACAGACGAACAGGCCTTTGTGCAGCTGAGGGAAGAATGGCACTCGACTGCAGACGATGATGCAGCGGCAAATTGCCGGTTCATATTGCTGGACGACAGCACCGGCGCAGCAACTGCGGAAAGCCGGAAGCAACTTCAAGAATTCCTGAAAGCAGCCAGGGGCAAGGCAACGATCTTCCTTGCGACGCACGACACAGCCCTGGCCGAACTCGCGGACAACGCACTTATTCTGGACGATGGCGGCATGGCCTATTTCGGTCCTGTGAAGCCCGCCAGTCAACCAATCGATCCGCCGGAGGATGTCAGCCGATGAAAGCGACCCATCTCGATAGTCAGTTTGAACTGAATGACGGCAAGGCGGTCAGGCTGACCAACATGGCTGCAGCCGTGATCGGCATCTGCCTGGTGCTGTTCATTGCGTGGGCCGTTGCGACGCCTGTTGATGAAGTTGCCAAGGCGCGGGGCGTAATCGAACCGGTCAGCGAAGTGCAGCGCCTGCAGAGCGAGCACGGTGGAGCGTTGGCAACGCTGGTTGTGCGCAAGGGCGGGACGGTCGCAAAGGGCGACGTCATCGCGATATTCGATAATAGCGAGTTGAAGTCGGAGCTCCGTGAAGCGCAGACAAAATCACTCGCGCTGACGCTAGAGCGTGAGCGGCTGCTGGCGATCGTGGAAACAAGAACCCCTGAGTTCCAGAAAGCTGCCGGTCCCTTCACGGCACCGCCGGATCTTATTGCGGTCAAGAACGGGACGGCCACGGCCCCTTCAACAAACCAGCGAACTGTTGAGGAACTCATCAACCGGGAAATGGCCGCCTTTGAGGCGAGGGTTGCCTTCCTGTCCAATGAAAGAGACGTCATCAACCGCCAGATAGCCGAAAAGGCGGCAGATGTCTGGGCAATCGATTCCGAACAACCGGCGATCGAGCGGCAACTCACCGTTGCCCGGGAGGAAACAGAAAGCCTGCGAGACCTGGTAGAGCGAGGGCTTGCCGCACGTCCTCAGCTGGTTGCTGCCGTGCAGGAAGAGGCGAGATATGAGTATGAGCTTTCGACCCTTTCCGGGCGGCGCGCCGTTGCTGAAGCGCAGATTTCGGAGCTGCAGGAAAACCTCGAACGCGTCGGGTTGAACGAGGCCTCCGAAGCGCGCCAGCGGATTGCTGAAATCCACACGGAACGCAGTGCGCTGGACGAACAAATGCAGCGGATCCAGAGGCGCTTGTGGTCGACAGAACTGCGCAGCCCGGTGGACGGATTTGTGCAATCGGTTCCCGAGACCATTGTCGGCCGGGTGATCGAACCTGGCGGGCTTGTGGCTGAAATCGTTCCACGGGACGTGGACTTGCGCTTCACGGCACAGTTGCCCCCTCGGGATGTCGGTTTTGTTTCCATAGGTCAGCCTGCCAAACTCAAGGTCGATTCCTTCGATTTCAGTCGCTACGGCTCTCTGACCGGGAAGGTGGTCGAGGTTTCGCCCACAACGATCGTTGATGAGCGTGGAACCGCCTACTACGAAGTTCTGGTCTCCGTCCCCGTTACCCATTTTGGTGATGATCCGGGTCGCTATTCGCTTCTGCCGGGCATGACCGGTGAGGCGGATATCCTGACAGGCAAGAAGACAGTCTTCGAATACATCTGGAAGCCGATCTATACGAACCTGGATCTGGCGCTGAGTGAGCGGTAGGAGCACCGTGATGGCCGATCAACCGGACAAAAAAGCCACTTCACAGGATCAGGGTAGCACGCCGGAGGAGATCAAGGACTCCAGGAAGATCCAGCCAGAAGAAGTTTTTGGATGGACGCCAACATCGGAAGGAGAGGACACGCCCCCCGCCGAAACGCAGTCGCTGGAGAATGAGGAGGAAGGTCGTCCAACGTTAAGCGATGACACGATGAACAGTCCGTCGCCGCGTGATGCTCCGGCCGGTGCATCAGGTCAGGCTCACAGCGTTGCGCCTGCCACGCCAGCCGCCGAGCAACAGGCTGCACCAAGGGGTACCTACCAGGGTGAACATGCGGCGCCCGCGTCAGGTCATCAAACCGATCTCCATCAGTCGCCGGGCGTGGCCCAACCCGGCTTTTCGGTGGGGGCGCCAGACGCCCCTCAAACGCTGCCAGACTCTCATCCTTCGGTGGATGTTTCAGCTCTGCCGGACGCTCCTGTAAGGCCTCTTCCGCCAGTCGGAACACAACCTCCTGCGGGCACACAACCACCTGGCGGAACACAGCCGCCGGCAGGAACTCAACCTCCCGGCGGAACGCAGCAGCCCTCCGTGTTGCTCACGGGGGTGCATACGTTCACTGGCGGCGCACATCCGCCAGCGGCTACCCAGCAAACTCCTGCCCAGATCGTGGCTCAGACACCATCTCAAACTTCTGCACAGATCGGTGGCGTTGATACGACGACCGTTACAGAAGACAGGAACGTTGTTGCGGGGGAGCTCTCAGCAGGTGGCAAGTTACAGATCACCGACCCGGATCCCGGGCAGGATCATTTCATTGCGGTATCCGGTATCGCAGGGACAGGTAGCTACGGTCGCTTCGAGTTTCACCCAGATGGCCAATGGACCTACATTGCGGACAACAGTCAGGCAGTGGTCCAGGGGCTTAAGCCCGGTGACAGTCTGACAGACAGATTCACGGTTCACAGTGCGGATGGCACAACGCACGAATTGCGTGTGGTGATCGGTGGCACAAACGATCGGCCTGCCCTGAGCGCCGCGACGGCTGCTGTGACCGAGGATGGGCGTGTCGCCACAGGGCAGATGTCGGCCACGGACGTGGACAAAGGGGACACGAGGGCCTTTAGCATCGGCCAGCCGGTCGATGGCTTGACGATGAACAAAGATGGTTCATGGAGCTTTGATCCAGGCCATACAGCCTATCAGCATTTGGCGGCAGGCCAGACCGAGCAGATCACCGTTCCAGTTACTGTCACCGATAGTAGCGGTGCCACCGACACGCAAAATCTCGTCATAACGGTGACGGGCACCAATGACGGCGCGCGGATCGGTGGAACAGCGGTTGGCACGGTCACGGAAGATACGCAGCTCACCACGGGCGGCAAGCTGGACGTGACAGACCCGGATGCCGGGCAGGCTCAGTTCGTGCCGCAGCCGAATGCCGCGGGTGCCCATGGGACGTTCTCGGTGCAGCCGGACGGGACCTGGAGCTATCATCTCGACAATAGCCAACCCGCAGTGCAGGCGCTGACGTCGGGCGGTGGACAGCTCACCGATACGCTCACCGTATCGACGCTCGACGGAACAACCTCGACAATCACGGTGCACATAGGTGGTACGAATGATGCCCCGGTTCTGACAGCAGCGACAGCCTCAGCCACCGAGGATGGCAGCGCGGTGACCGGCCACATGTCGGCGACGGACGTGGACACAGGTGATACCAAGGCGTTTTCCATTGGCCAGCCGGTCGACGGCTTCACCATGAATGGAGATGGTTCCTGGAGTTTTGACCCCAGCCATGCTGCCTACCAGCACCTTGCTGCCGGCCAGACCGAGCAGGTCACCATCCCGGTGACTGTCACCGACAGTGCCGGGGCCACGGATACGAAAGACCTTGTCATCACAGTCACTGGGACCGGCGACGCAGCGATCATCAGTGGTGTCGACACGGGCAGTGTGACCGAGAATATGGGCGGGCGAGACATGTCGCCGGACTACGCCCAGCCGGGAATTGCAAAGCTCTGGCACCAGACGATCCAGGCAACGGGCACTCTCACGATCACCGATCCGGACAGCGGCGAGTCGTCTTTTGATACGCATGGTCTCGGCTGGACCTATCACGGCCAATACGGTGACCTCATGCTGAGGGACAATGGCGAGTGGTTCTACAACGCTGATGTCGGCAGCGTGCGCTCCGTTGGCGGTTATACAACGACGCGCGGGACGGCCATTGACCAGTTGGGTGAAGGTCAAAGCCTGACGGACACCGTCACCGTCTATTCCAAAGATGGTACGGCGCATGACATCGTGATCACCATCCATGGGAGCAACGACCGGCCCTATTGCTCCTCCGAAGTACAACTGCCGGGCGGCACGGAAGATGTCACCCAGACCTTCACCCTGAATCAGCTCCTGGCCAACACGGTGGATGTCGATGCCAATGATGCGGGCAAGCTGACAATCGCAGCTTTGCGGGTCGATCACGGTTCGATCCGGGACAACCAGGACGGAACCTACACCTATACGCCGGAGGCCAATTACAACGGACAGGTCCACTTTACCTATGATGTTCAGGATGCCCATGGCGGCGTCACACATACCGGGGCAATCACGACACTCGCGGCCGTGAATGACGCTGCGGTGATCACCGGCACGGATAGGGGCGCTGCCACCGAAGACACTCATATCGACGCTTCTGGTCACCTTACAGCGACAGGCAAGCTTGACGTGACCGATCCGGATGCAGGCGAGGCGCGGTTCGTCAGTCCGCCTATGACCGGCCCGCACGGCGGCTCACTGACTATCGATCCGGACGGCACCTGGCACTATTCCGTCGACAACGCGCAGGCAGCGGTCCAAAGCCTTGGTGCTGGCGCGCATCTCACCGAGACTTTCACAGTCGCGACAGCGGACGGGACGACGCACGACATTTCAGTCACCCTAACGGGCACCAACGACGCGCCTTTCCTGACGGCTGCGACGGCTTCGGCCACGGAGGACGGCAGTGCGGTGACGGGCCAGATGTCGGCGACGGATGTCGACACGGGCGACACCAAGGCGTTCTCCATCGGTCAGCCTGTTGCCGGCTTCACGATGAACACGGATGGTTCGTGGAATTTCGATCCGTCCCATACGGCCTACCAGCACCTTGCCGCAGGCCAGACCGAGCAGGTGACCATTCCGGTGACCGTTACCGACAGTGCCGGGGCAACGGACACGCAAAACCTGGTCGTCACGGTGACGGGCACCAACGATGCACCAGTGGTTTCGGGTCCGGTCGATCTTGGCAGTGGCAAGGAAGACCAGGCGGTCTCGATCACGCTGCCGCAGCTCCTGGCCCATGTGACAGACGTGGACAGCACCGATACGCTGTCGGTAACTGGCTTGACTGCCACACACGGGACGATCACCGGCGACGCGGCGCATGGGTTCATCTTCACGCCCGACCCGAACTACAACGGTCCGGTGGGTCTGAAGTATCAGGTGACCGATGGTCATGGCGGTTCGGCGCTTCAGTCGGCCTCCCTGACCCTCGTGCCGGTCGGCGACCCGGCTGTCATCGGCGGGCAGGACAAGGGCGATGTCACGGAAGACAACACCACTGGCCTCTACGCATTGTCTGCCAACGGCAAGCTGACGATTTCCGACCCGGACGCGGGCGAGGCGAAGTTTGTCTCCTATACGTCCTACCAGATGGCCTACCCGACATCGCTGGGTGGAAATTCACGTCTGACGATCTATCCCTGGGGCACCTGGCATTATGACGGTGACAACAATCTGCCGCAGGTCCAGGCCCTGAAAGCCGGCGATACGCTTGTCGACACCGTCACGGTGCGGTCCGTTGATGGTACGACGCATACGATCCACATCACGATCCACGGCACAAATGACAGGCCAGTCCTGAGTGCCGCGACAGCATCGGCGACAGAAGACGGCAACACGGTCACCGGCCAGATGTCGGCAACGGATGTCGACACGGGTGACACGAAGGCCTTCTCGATTGGGCAGCCGGTTGCCGGCTTCACGATGCATACCGACGGTTCCTGGAGCTTTGATCCGTCCCACGCTGCCTATCAGCACCTGGCGGACGGACAAACCCAGCAGGTGACCATCCCGGTGACGGTTACCGACAGTGCCGGGGCGACGGACACGCAAAACCTGGTCGTCTCGGTGACGGGCACCAACGATGCACCCGTGGTCTCGGGTCCGGTCGATCTTGGCAGTGGCAAGGAAGACCAGGCGGTCTCGATCACCGCAGCTCAGCTTCTGGCACATGCCACGGACATCGACACGGGCGATGTACTTTCTGTCACCGGGCTGAGTGCCAGCCACGGGATCATCACCGGCGATGCCGCGCATGGCTTCACCTTCACACCTGATGCCAACTACAATGGTCCGGTGAGCCTGAGCTATCAGGTCACCGACGGACATGGGGGCAGTGTCCCGCAGACCGCGAGCCTGGTCCTGGGGGCGACACCGGACGCAGCAGTCATCACGGGAACCGACACGGGCTCGGTGACGGAAGACAAGCACGTCACTGGAGGCTTGCTGACGGCGGGCGGCACCCTGATGGTTGTTGACCCGGATGCGGGCGAGGCGGCGTTTACACCGGTCACGGGAGCAGCAGGTGCGGGGACATACGGCACATTCACGCTGGATGCCCAGGGCCACTGGACGTATACGGCCGACAACAGTCAGGCAGCCGTTCAGGCGCTCCAGGTGGGTGGTACGCCGCTCACGGACACGCTCACAGTCACCAGTCTCGACGGGACCACCCATGACATCACCGTCACCATTACGGGGACCAACGATGCCCCGGTCCTGATGGCGGCGACAGCCTCGGCCACCGAAGACGGCGGCACTGTCACAGGACAGATGGTGGCAACGGATGTGGACACCGGAGATACCAGGGCCTTCTCCATCGGTCAGCCCATCGACGGCTTCACCATGAACACGGACGGTTCGTGGAATTTCGACCCAAGCCATGCAGCTTACCAGCATCTGGCAGCCGGTCAGACCCAACAGGTCACCATCCCGGTCGCTGTCACCGACAGCGCCGGCGCCACTGACGCGCAAAGCCTTGTCATCACCGTAACCGGCACCAACGATGGTCCGGTTCTGACTGCTGCCACCGCATCGGCGGTGGAAGACGGCAAGGTCGTCACGGGACAGATGATCGCCACGGACGTGGATACGGGCGACACGAAGAGTTTCTCGATCAGCCATCCCGTCGATGGTTTCGCGATGAACTCCGACGGCTCGTGGACCTTTGATCCGTCTCACGCCGCCTACCAGCACCTGGCGCAAGGCCAGGTCGAACAGCTCACTATCCCGGTGACCGTGACCGACAGAGCCGGTGCCACCGATACGGAAAACCTCGTCATTACCGTGACCGGTACCTACGACGCACCCGCCGTGACGCCATCCGTTGCAGCAGTGCAGGGCGTGGGCTCACAACATCTTACCGGAACGTTCAGCGGCGGTGGCCAAGGTGGATGGGGCATCGACAACGGGCATGGCGGTGTCGTCCTTTCGCTTCAAGGCCTCTACGGGACTTTGGTCATTGATCAGCAAACCGGGCACTTCGAGTATCACTATCAACAGAACTCGGGTGTCATAAAGCAGGGTGGAACTTCCACAGCGTCTGGTCAGCACATCGACACCTTCCACATCGTTCAGCAGGGCGCCTCTGCCGGGACTGCGGATGTTCAGGTCCAGATCGATGTTCAAAGCGTTCACGGCAGCAGTGGCCACCATGTCGATCACACGGTACTGCAAGGCATTACCTTCTCTCCTGTGCCAACCGTTCAGCATGATGCGCCCGATGAGCCAGATATTGACGACATCACCATCGATCTGATGAGTGCCGATCCAGCTCCGCCGCCAGACCACGACACGTCTTCCCAAGACGTTGCGGATGCTACAACCGGGCTTGGTCACGTCGAGAGCCAGACCGGTGACACCAATCCGGATGCGCCGCAGCAGCCGCCAATTGAACCTGCTGACGCCGGAGCCGGAAGACTGGCTTCCTATTTCGAGGCAATCGGACAGGATCCGGAGGCGCCTCAAGCTCCGCCGGTACACGCAGACCAATTGGGTGCCTATCTTGATGCAGTTGGTGTCGATCCTGCCAGCGCCACGGCTTTGAGCGATCTGCCAGACCCTGCGACGCTGCCGGGAGATGATGTGTCAGGCCTGGATGATGACGGACAACAGGGCGCGAATACCGCCGCTTCGGATGACGTTTCTGTTGCCGATTTGCCAGATCCTCTTTTGCCCAACCCGAATGACGATACGAACCAGCACGGGTAGGCCTGTCAGGCCGCCGATAAACCAATCGGGACTAAGACATATGTTCAAATTCGGCATTTGCTTCGCTGTCGCACTCACCTTTGCAGCGATTCCCGCTACCGCCGGACAGTGGCGAGCTGTCTTTCCTGCCGGCGAAAGGATGCACAGCAGCTCATGGGAGCACGAAAGGGGATGCGGCCCGAACCAGTTGGCGGGTGTCTCGTGTTCCATCTTCAGCGGGCGGTTCGTCCGGGTGTCGGCGCAGCCGTCCAAAGGTGTCGCCTATTGTGGCGAGGCGGCAGGAAAACAGAGAATTGAATACAACACACCGGAACAACCCGACGGTGAATGGGATGCTGTCGTGACGGTGAACGGGACAGATATCAGGGCCATGACGGCCTATAGCTACTTCGGCAAAACACAACCGCCGCACGGCTTTGTGGTCGCCCTCTTGGGGGAAGACCACTCCGAATACTTGGTGTTCGAAGACGCCGGTCAGCGTTGGCTGGAATTCGGCGACAGCCGCTACGACGAGTGCGACTGACCAACAGCCTTGTTGAAGACGTTGCGGCCAACGTGAACGAGGTCACGCAAATGGTCTCCCTGACCGAGTGACCGCCTCCTCCTCACGCAGCTTTGACGAAATGGAACAAGGCGGCCTGCCATGTATCCCTGAATACGCGACCTGTCAGTGGCTGATCATCCAGGGGCGTTTTGAGGGGAACGTCTTGCTGCCGTCGGCCTTGTAGACCGCACTTGAGCGAAAATTGCCTTTTGAGCCGGAACAGCACGAGCAGCCTGACGGGTGACGTTTTCGGTTTTCCCTCGCACTGTCGTCACGATCCGACTTGGTCGAGAATTTCGGATTGTGCCGGGACGTTTCATTGCGCTGATGGGCAGCCCGGTCGCTGGGAGACAGGCCCGACATATGCGGCGCCTGAAGGATCGCGCGCGGGGTTTCCGCCTTGCAGATCGGACATTCGATCGGATCCGCATGGGCGGACATCGGCCGGTTGGCGGAGATGGGACCGCAGGAAGCGCACAGATAATCGTAGGTTGGCATGATTGATCCTGAAAGACGGAAAGCCGGCTGGCCGGCGAAATGGGTTCGAGACGGGCAGGGCCCGTCTCGTCGTCACGTCCGGATCAGAGATCCGGGGAAAGCGGAACGTCGACCGATCCGTCAATGAAGGTCTTCGGTCCGTCCGCACCCGGCATCATGTCGAAGTCGAAGATGTCGGTGGGCAACCACAAGGTGGCACAGGCATTTGGAATATCGACCACGCCCGAAATATGTCCTTGTACAGGCGCCGTTCCCAGGATGGCGTAGGCCTGCGCGCCGGAATAGCCGAACTTCTTCATGTACTCGATGGCGTTGAGGCAGGCCATGCGATAGGCGATGTGCACGTCAAGGTAATGCTGTGTGCCAGCCTCATCGACCGAGATGCCTTCGAAGATCAGGTAGTCGTCATATTTCGGCGTGATCGGCGACGGTTTGAAGATCGGGTTCTTGATCCCGTATTTCGCGACCCCGCCCTTGATCAGGTTGACCCGGATGTGCAGCCAGCCGGCCATTTCGATCGCGCCGCAGAAGGTGATTTCACCGTCGCCCTGGCTGAAATGCAGGTCACCCATGGAGAGACCGGCACCGTCCACATAGACCGGGAAATAGATCTTTGACCCGCGCGAAAGATCCTTGATGTCGCAGTTGCCGCCATGTTCACGCGGGGGAACCGTCCGCGCGCCTTCGGCAGCGGCCTTGTCGCGCGCTTCGCCCTTGAGCTGTCCCATATGCGCAGACTGTGTGTTCGGCAGGGCGGCAAGTGCCGGAACGCGGTCGGGATCCGTATCGAACAACGATTTTTCGCGACTGTTCCACATGTCCAGCATCTTGCGGTCCGGCAGGCAGCCGATCAGACCCGGGTGGATCAGGCCGGCATAGCTGACGCCCGGCACATGGCGCGAGCGCGTGAACATGCCTTCGAAATCCCAGATGGATTTCTGGGCTTCCGGGAAATGCTCCGTCAGGAACCCGCCGCCATTCTGCTTGGAGAAGAAGCCGTTGAAGCCCCAGAGCATTTCTTCCTTGGCGCCGATGTCGAGGATATCGACGACCAGTAGGTCGCCCGGCTCGGCCCCTTTGACGCCGATCGGACCGGAGAGGTAGTGCACCTGTTCCAGTTCGACATCGCGCACATCCGCCGCGTTGTCGTCGTTCTTGATCTGCCCGCCGGTCCAGTCATAGGTCTCGATCTTGAAGTCGTCGCCCGGCTCCACCCAGACCGCCATCGGAATATCCGGGTGCCAGCGGTTATGGACCTTTTCATTGGTATGCGGGGACTCGCTCAAATCTACCGAAATCAGTGTATCTGCCATGGGGTTCTCCTCTGGATTTGCGCCTGAAAAGCGTGCGCTGTTGAACTGGATGAGCTGGTTAGACGGACAGGAACGCGGAGACTTTTTCCTCGTCGACGCTTGCCCGCGGTTCGTCGTGGACAAGGCGGCCGTTCTCCAGGACGAGCACCCGGTCGGCGACGTCGAGGGCGAAGGACAGAACCTGTTCCGACACAACGATGGAAAGTCCGCGCTCGTCGCGGATACGTTTCAGGACGCGGCCCATCTCGCGGATGATCGACGGCTGGATGCCTTCGGTCGGTTCGTCCAGCAGCAGGACCTTCGGGTTCGTCGCCAGCGCGCGGGCAATCGCCAGCTGCTGTTGCTGGCCGCCCGAGAGATTGCCGCCGCGACGGCCCTTCATGTCGAGCAGCACCGGAAACAGCTCGTAGATGTCGCCGGGAACCCTGCTCTGACCGCTGATGGTCAGGCCGGTTTCGATGTTTTCCTGGACCGTCATGGTCGGAAAGATCATCCGCCCCTGAGGCACATAGGCGATGCCTCTGGCGACGCGCTCGTAGCTCTTCATGGTGGTGATGTCGACGCCGTCGACCGCGGCAGCGCCGTTGCTGGTGGGCACGATCCCCATCAGGGATTTCATCAGCGTGGTCTTGCCCATGCCGTTGCGGCCCATGATGGCGATGATTTCTCCCGGCGCGACCGTGAAGTCGAGGCCGTGCAGGACTTCGCTCTGGCCGTAGGCAACGTGATACTGTGCAACATTGAGCATGATCGCCTCCTAGTGGCCGAGATAAACGTCAATGACCTTGGGATCGGCCTGCACCTTTGCCATGGAGCCCTCGGAGAGGATCTTGCCCTGGTGCAGGACGGTGACGCGGTGGGCGATGTCCTCGACAAATTTCATGTCGTGTTCGACGACCATCACCGAACGTCCCTTGGTGATTTCGTTGAGAAGCTTCGCGGTCTGCTTGCGCTCCGAGACGCTCATGCCGGCAACAGGTTCGTCGAGCATCAGGAGTTCCGGGTCCTGGATCAGCAACATGCCGATCTCCAGCCATTGTTTCTGGCCGTGGCTGAGCAGGGCTGCCTGCATGTCCAGGAGCGTGTCGAGGAACACCATTTCGGCAATCTCGCGCACGCGTGTCGTCACCTCCGCATCGCGCTTGAAGGTGAGGGCACCGAAGACACTTCGGCCACGGGGAAAGGAAAGCTCCAGGTTCTCGAAGACCGTCAGGTCCTCATAGATGGACGGGTTCTGGAACTTGCGTCCGACCCCCTCAAGCACGATCTCGTGTTCGCGCAGCTGGGTCAGTTCTTTTTGGCGGAATTTGATCGAACCGGCGGTCGCCTTGGTGCGGCCGCAGATCAGATCGAGAACCGTTGTCTTGCCCGCGCCGTTCGGTCCGATGATGACGTGGATCTCATTTTCGTCGACGTAAAGGTTCAGGTCGTTCACTGCCTTGAAGCCATCAAAGGAAACAGACAGGTTTTCGATGGACAGCAGGAAGTCGGTGTTGTTGCTGATGGTGTTCATGTGTCTCTCCTACTCGGCTGGCTTTGCGGTTGCGTCGCCGTCAAGGTCGGGGGGAGGGCTGACTGGTTCTAACCTGTTGCCGCTATTGCCCCGTGAAATCAGCCGGTCGACATGCGGTGCCAGGTAGGTGCGATAGAGGCCGGACAATCCGTTCGGGAACACCAGGACAACGGCGATGAAGAGCCCGCCCAGGCCAAAGAGCCACAACTCGGGGAAGGTTTCGGAAAAGGTGGTCTTGGCCCAGTTCACCAGCAGCGTTCCGTAGACCGCGCCGAAGATGGAAAGCCTGCCGCCGACCGCACAGAAGATGACCATCTCGATGGAAGGAACGATGCCCACGAACGAGGGGGACATGAAGCCGACCTGCAAGGTGAACATGGCGCCGCCGATGGCTGAAAGGACCGCGGCAAAACAGAAGACGAAGATCTTGATGTTGGAAACGTCGTAACCGGAAAACCGGACCCGGTCCTCCTTGTCCCTGACGGCGACCAAGAGACGGCCGAGCTTGCTTTTGAGAACGAACTGGCTCAGCAGCAGGACGGCGATCAGAAGACCTCCGTTGACGTAGTAGAGAACGTATTTGGCTTCGTCGGTGCGGATGTCCCAGCCCTTCAGGGTCCTGAGATCCGTGATGCCGTTGACGCCGCCAGTATAGCCCTGCTGCCCGATGATCAGGATCGTCAGGATGGCTGCAATTGCCTGGGTAATGATGGCGAAATAGACACCGCCAACCCTTCGCTTGAACATCGCCGCACCAATTACGAAGGCAAACAGCGCGGGAAGGACGATGATGGCCAGCAGCGTGAAGGTCAGGCTGTTGAAGGGTTCCCAGAACCAGGGCAGGGACGTGATCTGGTTCCAGTCCATGAAGTCGGGAATGCCCGGGGTGGACTGGATCGCGGTCGCTTCCGGCGTGGAGGCCTCCAGCTTCAGGTACATGGCCATGCAATAGCCGCCCAGGCCGAAGAAGACGCCTTGCCCAAGGCTCAGGATACCGCCCTTGCCCCAGCACAGCACCAGCCCGATAGCGACGAAGGCATAGGTCAGGTATTTGCCGAACAGGTTGAGACGGAAGATGTCCATCGACAGGGGCATCAAGACGAAGATCAGCGCGGCCACGACCAGCAGTCCGATCAGTTCCTGTCGAGACAGCAGGGATTTCACATGTGTCATCGGAACCTCCTCAGCGACGGATTTTCAGGGAGAAGAGACCTTCGGGGCGCAGCATCAGGATCCCGACGACGGTCAGCAGGGTGAGGACCTTCGCCATGGAGCCGGACAGGAAGAACTCCATGGTGGACTGGGCCTGACTGATGGCGAAGGAAGACGCGATCGTTCCGAGCAGGCTTGCTGCGCCACCGAAAACGACGATCAGGAAGGTATCGACGATATAAAGCTGCCCGGCGGTCGGCCCGGTCGAGCCGATCATGGTGAAGGCGCTGCCTGCAATGCCCGCAATGCCGCAGCCAAGAGCAAAGGTGTGCCGGTCGACCCTTTCGGTGTTGATGCCGACGGCCCCGGCCATGACGCGGTTCTGGACCACAGCGCGGGTCTGCATGCCCATGCGGGAGCGGAACAGGATGAAATAGACGCCGATGGCGATGACCAGGGTCAGCACCATGACGAAGATGCCGTTGATCGGGATTTCAATGATGTCCGTCAGCGGCACGGACCCGAGCAGCCAGTTCGGCAGGCTGACGCCGACTTCACGCGCGCCGAAGATCGACCGGTAGGCCTGCTGAAGGATGAGGCTCAGGCCCCAGGTCGCCAGCAGGGTATCCAGCGGACGCTTGTAGAGATGCCTTATGAGCGACCATTCGACGAGTGCCCCGAGTGCACCCGCAGCGACGAAGGCCAATGCCATGGCGAAGAAGAAGTAGATGCCGAAAAGGGACGGGACATAGGTCTCGACGAAATTGGAGCAAAGATAGGTGACATAGGCGCCAAGGATCATGAACTCGCCATGAGCCATGTTGATGACGCCCATCTGGCCGAAGATGATTGCAAGACCCAGGGCCATGAGGACGAAAACGGAAAACAGGATCAGTCCGGCAAAACCCTGCATGGCGAATATGGACCCGAGTTCCGTCCATGAATAATCGGCGAACATTGCGCGCGTCTCCATGCTGCGGGGTCAAGGCGGAACGCCTGTTCCCCTGCTGCGAATAAGGGTTTGAAACGAAGGGGACGGGCGCTGCGCAGGCTGCCTCCACGCAGCGCCCCGGTTATGCCCGCTTTCTGGAAGGGCGTTTCCATCCCTGGGGGAACTGTCGGAGGCTTATTGGTAGCCTTCCGGGAACGGATCCGGCTCCATCAGGTCGGCCGTCTCGTAAACCAGCTCGTACTGGCCGTCCGGCTTGGCAAGGCCGATGCGGGTCTTGGACCACAGGTGGTGGTTTTCATGGACGCGGACATAGCCTTCCGGCGCGGTGGTGAGCTCGATGCCTGGGGAGGCAAGACGCACCTTGTCGATGTCGAAGCTGCCGGCCTTTTCAACCGCGGCCTTCCAGAGCCAGGGGCCGAGGTAGGCGGCCTGCGTTACGTCGCCGATAACGATGTCGTCACCCCACATTTCCTTGAAGGACTTGACGAATTCGGCGTTGTTCTCATTGTCGAGAGACTGGAAATACTTCATCGCGGCATAAGCGCCTTCGATGTTCTCGCCGCCGATGCCGCGGATTTCATCCTCGGTCACCGAGATAGTCAGAAGAACCGGCTTTTCCTTGGTCATGTCGATGCCGGCAGCCTTCAGCTGCTTGTAGAAGGCAACGTTGGAACCACCCACGACAATGGCGTAGATCACGTCCGGCTTCTTCAGCTTGATCTTGTTGATCACCGAGTTGAACTGGGTGTGGCCGAGCGGATAGTACTCTTCGCCGACAACCTCCAGGCCAAGCTTCTCGATGTGCTTGCGGGCGATCTTGTTGGACGTCCGCGGCCAGATATAGTCGGAACCAAGCAGGTAGAAGCTCTTGGCGCCTTTTTCCTTGGCGACCCAGTCGATGCCGGCGATGATCTGCTGGGTGGCTTCCTGGCCGGTGTAGATCACGTTGGGGGACTGTTCCAGGCCTTCATAGAAGGTCGGATAGTAGAGCATGCCGTTATACTGCTCGAAGACGGGCAGAACAGCCTTGCGCGACGCGGATGTCCAGCATCCGAAAACAGCCGCGACCTTGTCGTTCACCAGCAACTTTTTTGCCTTTTCGGCAAAGGTCGGCCAGTCGGATGCGCCATCTTCCTGGATGTATTCGATCTTGCGTCCAAGCACGCCGCCCATGGCGTTGATCTGGTCGATGGCGAGCTTTTCTGCCTGCACCGACCCGGTCTCGGAAATCGCCATGGTTCCGGTGACGGAGTGCAGGATGCCGACCTTCACGGTGTCTTCTGTGACCGCGAGGCCAGTCGTGTTGGCGTCGTCGGCGATGGCAGGTGCAAATGTGCTGGCGGTGGCCAGCATTGCCGCGGCTGCCGTGCCTGACAGCACGGACCGGCGAGACAGCCGGTGGTCAATCAAGTCTTTCAGACGTTTCATTCTCTGGACCCCTCTGAGGTTGAGGTTGAAGCAGAGCGCCGTGAAGCTCCTCCGCATGCATCCAAGGCTCGTCTGGAATTGTGCAGTGCCGCAATGCGTCAGTTGCTGTGGGTTATTTGACTTATTTCTCCGCACTACCGCATGTGAAAGACTTCCATGTTTGGAATAAATTCATAGTCCAAAAATCTGAAATTCGATCGTAAGATAAGTTGTCATTCGTATTTTTTGAATTCGAACGAATTGTATTGATGGGAATATTGAAATTTTTTAATATTTTTTGAATGAGGCATAGAAATTGCTTGGAAGTTCGTCGATTGGCGGTTGTTGATCAATTCGAGGGGGAGGCCGCAAATCTTGAACAAAAATGTGCATGAAAAATAGATGCAATGCACAATGAGTGGGCTGGCGCGCCGGTTCCGGCGGGCGGGATGGTGATGGGCAATGGGTAGTCATCAGCGGGTTGTGCGCCTGCGGAGAACATACAATCAATGGGTCGCAAATCAGACCCTGGAGGACTTTGCGCTCCGTTTCACCGCCAAAAGCGCCCGCCGCTGGTCTCCGGTCTGGGTTGCCAACACCGCGCTGGGCGCAATTTCCTTCCTGGCCCTTGAGGCGATCGGGGCTGCCGTCACTTACAACTACGGTTTCACGAATGCCGTCTCGTCGATTGGCGTCGTCTGCCTGCTCATATTCATTACCGGCCTTCCGATTGCCTACCATGCCGTGAAATACGGCGTGGATATCGACCTGCTCACCCGCGGAGCCGGGTTCGGTTATATCGGCTCGACAGTAACCTCGCTGATCTACGCAAGTTTCACCTTCATCTTCTTCGCCCTCGAGGCGGCCATCATGGCAACGGCGCTGGAGCTGTTCCTCGGTGTGCCGCTCAACATCGGCTACCTTCTGTGCACGCTTGTGGTCATTCCGCTGGTGATCTACGGCATCACCCTGATCAGCCGGCTGCAGATCTACACCCAGCCGCTCTGGATCGTGTTGCAGATCCTGCCGTTTGCTTTCCTGGCCTGGCAGGGCGTGGCTCCGCTGGACGACTGGCAGAACTTCTCTGGCCGGCTGGGCGACGAGGGCGGCCAGTTCAGCCTCCTGCTTTTCGGTGCTTCAAGCGCCGTTCTGTTCTCGCTGATCGCGCAGATCGGCGAACAGGTTGATTTCCTGCGCTTTCTGCCGCGCCAACGGCGCGGGCACAGGCTGAAATGGTGGTTCGCCCTTCTGGCGGCAGGTCCAGGCTGGATCCTGATCGGCGCGGTGAAACTGCTGCTGGGGTCGTTCCTGGTGGTTCTGGCCCTGCAGAGCGGCCTCAGTCCGGACAAGGCAATCGAACCGACGCACATGTATCTGGTCGCCTTCACCAAGGCCACGACGCCGGAGGTGGCAGTCGCCCTGACGGGGCTCTTCGTGATTGTCTGCCAGGTCAAGATCAACGTGACCAACTCCTACGCCGGCTCCATTGCCTGGTCGAACTTCTTCTCCCGTCTCACCCACAGCCACCCGGGCCGGGTGGTGTGGCTGGTCTTCAATGTGTCAATTGCACTCGCGCTCATGGAGCTTGGTGTCTACAAGGCGCTGGAACGAACGCTCGGTCTTTATTCCGTGGTTGCCGTTGCCTGGATCGGCGCGATCTTTGCCGATCTTGTCATCAACAAGCCGCTTGGGCTCAGCCCGAAACATATCGAGTTCAAGCGTGCCCATCTGTACGACATCAATCCGGTCGGCCTTGGCTCTATGGGCGCGGCAAGCCTGATCGCCCTCATTGCCTATTCTGGGGTGTTCGGCCAGACCGCTCATGCGCTGGCAAGCTACATTGCTCTGTTTACCGCCATTCTCCTTGCCCCGCTGATCGCCTACGCGACCGGCGGCAAATATTATATCGCCCGTGAACCGGTACGGGCTGTAACCCCCGACGGCGAACGTCCCCCCGACATTCAATGCTGTATTTGCGAGCATACGTTCGAGCATGAGGACATGGCGCATTGCCCGGTCTATTCGGGGCCGATCTGCTCGCTGTGCTGCTCACTCGATGCGCGCTGCGAGGATGACTGCAAACAGGAAGCACGCATCGGCGACCAGGTCACTGTTCTGCTTCATTCGATCCTTCCGGACCGGATCGCCGGCTGGATGAGCTCCCGGATCGGGCTTTATTTCAGTGTCATGATCCTGATCACCGCTTCACTCGGGGCGATCCTGTCGCTTGTCTATGTCGAGGCGGAATCCATTTCGCCGGGGGCGGGCAGCGAAGGGGTCGGCAGGGCGCTGACCCAGGTCTTCTTCATTCTGCTGGTCACCTCGGGTGTCATGGCCTGGCTGTTCGTTCTTGTCCACGAAAGCCGGAAGTTCGCCAATGAGGAAACAAGGCGCCAGACCAGCCTTTTGATGAAGGAAATCCGCGCGCACAAACGCACCGACGCCAAGTTGCAGAAAGCCAAGGAAGCCGCGGAGGCCGCCAACGAAGCCAAGAGCCGTTATGTGGTCGGCATCAGCCACGAACTGCGCTCGCCGCTAAATGCGATCTCCGGCTACGCTCAGTTGATGCGCAAGGACCCGGCAATCCCCGCCCACAGACGAGACGCCGTGAAGGTGATCCAGCATTCGGCCGATCACCTAGCCGGGCTGATCGAGGGCCTGCTGGACATCTCCAAGATCGAGGCCGGGCATCTCACCATCTACCGGGAACGGTTCAACCTGCATGAATTCCTGGCACAGACAGTCGACATGTTCCGCCTCCAGACCGACGCCAAGGAATTGCGCTTTCTGTTCGAACCTGCCGAAAACCTTCCGGTGTTCGTGTTCGGTGACGAGAAGCGCTTGCGGCAGGTGCTGATCAACCTGTTGTCGAACGCCATCAAATGGACAGACACAGGCAGCGTCAAACTGAAGGTGTCCTATCACAGCCAAGTTGCCGAATTTGCAGTGGTCGATACCGGCATCGGCATCGCTCCGGAAAATCTCGAGCGGATCTTCAATCCGTTCGAACGCATAGAGGAAGACGGCAAGGAGGCCGTTCCCGGGACGGGGCTCGGTCTGACGATCACCAAACTCCTGAGCGAAGTGATGGGCGGTGACATCCAGGTTTCAAGCACGGTTGGTGCCGGCAGCACGTTCAAGGTCCGCATGCTTTTGAGCGCCGCGGAAGCGCCGATCCAGGCGGGGCGGGCGGAAAAACGCATTCGCGGGTATCACGGTCCGATCCAGACGATCATGGTGGTGGATGACGACCCCGCCCAAAGGGAGCTGATCAGGGATTTCCTGTCGCCTCTCGGTTTCAAGGTTCTTGCCGCGGCAAGCGGCCGCTCGTGTCTGGCGATGGTACAGGACGAACATCCCGATGCCTTTCTGCTCGACATAAGCATGCCGGGCATGAGTGGCTGGGACCTTGCCCGCAAGCTGCGGGAAAGCGGATTTGGCGATGCGGTCATCATCATGATTTCGGCCAATGCGGATGACAGTGGTCGGGACCCGGTGCACCGTATCTATCATGACGATTACCTGGTGAAGCCCGTGAGACTGCAGGAATTGCAGGACAAGCTTCAGCTGGCATTGAAACTCGTCTGGCGCACGGACGACCCCGCGGCAGCGCCGCCGGCAGAGGGGCTGCGATCGTCGGGCAGGGCGATATTCGAGAAGGCCTGCCTGCCGTCGGAAGAGAGCCTCGGGATTTTGAAACAGCTGAGCGACATCGGCTATGTGCGTGGAATCAAGGCAAAACTCGACGACATCGAGGCGCATGAGCCGCATGCGGCGGACTTTGTCCATCACATGCGGCGTCTCATCAGGGAATTCGATCTCACCCAATACGACAAGCTTCTGGAAAGGCTCGGACATGATCATGAATGCTCCTAGTCAGGCCGAGACGGTGCTGCTGGTCGATGACACACCTTCTTCCCTGGGCATGCTTTCGGACGCCCTAGAGGAAGCCGGTTTCACCGTTCTGGTGGCTCAAAGCGGTCGAAAGGCGATAGAAATCGCAGCCCGCGTGATCCCCAATGCGATCCTCATGGACGCGATCATGCCGGAGCTCGACGGTTTCGAAACCAGCAAGCGCCTGAAGGCGCTGGAAGACCTTCGGGATGTACCGGTTCTCTTCATGACCGGACTGAGCGAGACGGAACATATTGTCAGGGGCCTGGAATCAGGTGGCGTCGACTATGTCACCAAGCCGGTCAACCCGGACGAACTGATCGCCCGCCTGCGCGTGCATATTTCCAACGCCCGGAATTCGCGCAGCGCCCATGTCGCACTTGATGCATCCGGACGTTACTTGATGTCGGTCGACCTGTCGGGCGCCGTATGCTGGGCGACACCGCAGGCCTCCGCGCTGCTTGGTACGGGCACGGCCGAGGACGCAGCGGCTGCCGGGCAGTTGCCGGAAGCTGCCGTCGACTGGCTACGCCATTACCTGCTGCCACAGGGAAAGGCTGCCCAGAAGGAAGAGGACATTGTTGCCCGTATCAAGGGACGGGAGTTGCGGTTCACTTATGCCGGCAACATCAGCGCGGGTGAGCATCTGCTGCGCGTGTCGGATGTCTCGGACAGCGTGCCTTCCGAAATCCTGAAGGATGCCTTCGACCTGACGGAACGCGAAGCCGAAGTCCTGATCTGGATTGCCAACGGAAAGTCCAACAAGGAAATCGCCTCCATTCTGGACATGAGCCCGCGCACGGTGAACAAGCATTTGGACCGGATCTTCGGCAAGCTGGGCGTTGAAAACCGGACCTCGGCCGCGGTTGTTTCACTGAGACGTATCCTGGAAGGCTGATCTCGACGCGCAAGAAAGTCTTGCTGGAAGAAGCGCCGCGTCGCTTGTTACCTGGTCTCTGGCGGTGGAACTCACTTGCGTTTCACAACAGATCGACGCTCGAGACCCTCATCCGGACAAAGGCTGGATGACGTTCAATAGGCACGGGGGAGCGACCCTCGATATCGTCGCTCCAGATCGTTCTGAAATCCCTGCGGCATGAGAAATAGACTTACACTATCCCGAAGCTTTTTCCTGTTCTCCGGGGCTCGTTTCCGTATGGAAACGGTTCAGCTCAATCGCGCTCTCGCGGCATCCTGACCGACCTGGGCGATGGTATGAGCCTGGCCATAGCCGATAAGGGGGAAGCGACCCACCGGGGGTTCAATCAAGAGGTCTGCCATCGCCTTGGTTTGGTCCCGGTGGGCGATGCCGCCGACAATGCCGGCACGCACCAGGATTTCAGGCAGGGTTGGCAGCTTCTCCGTCCGGCGTGAAAACAGGCGGGTCAACACATCAAGCGGGCCGAACCGTTCCAGGGCGGCATCGACGACCAGATCTTCGCGGGGATTGACGTCGACCGCGATCACCTGGCCCGACCCGACGCGGTCCCGCATCGCGTCGACCGGGACGTTGTTCAAAATCGCTCCATCCACCAGCAAATGCCCCCGTTTCAAGGTCGGTGGAAAAATGCCGGCCGGAGAGTTGCTCGCGCGCACGGCGAAATGGAGAGGACCACTGTCCAGCACCTCGGTGGTTGCCAGGGTAAGGTCGCAGGCGACAGTGAAGAAGGGTGTCCAGAGGTCCTCGAAGGTCAAGCCTTCGAACATGTTCTCCAGGGAGCGTGCAAACCGTCGACCTCCGACAAGAGACACCAGGGGAAGGGTTGGGCGTTCTCCCTTTCGGGTCAGGGCGAGGGTGTTTTCAAGGATCTCGTCCGGGCTGTCCCCCTTGGCGAATTGGGCGCCGATAAGGGCTCCCATGCTGTTGCCCCCCACCATGTCCACGTCAATCCCCCTGGATTTCAACTCGCGGATAACCCCCACATGAGCGAACCCGCGTGCGCCGCCCCCTCCCAGGACCAGACCGCGTGCCTTTCCAACCAATGTCCGCGCCACCCGTCCGGCATCCGCGGGGGTCGAGAGGCGCAGGTGGTGTTGGGGAGCATTCTCCCGCTCGGCGCGCCATTCCCTGGCTCTCTGCGGGCGGGGGGCCTGGGCGGGATGGAGCACCAGGAGGGAATACCTCTTCATGGAATGGGTCTTGTTCTCGGCAAATTGAACTTCAACCGGGCGAAGCGCCGTTTCGGCATCCCAAGAGGTGACGAAGAGGACATGGTCGGCATGACGCAGGCAACAATCGCGCCAGGCTCCCTCGACCTCGTCGGCTACATAAAGGAGCAGGTCGACGGACTTCTCAAGAGCGTTCAAATGCGCGGTTTCTATGCCATGGCCAAACTCGGACATGGCAAGGCCATCTTCCCTGGTCAAGGCGCTGACGCGCCCCAGTGCGGTGAAAGCGGGAAGCAGTTCATGCGCCGCCATGACCGCGTTTTCAGGCGCATCGAGGGGCACAATGGCGATGGCCGAGGGATGGCCGTGCGGTTGTCGTTCAGTCGCGGCAACAAGGTGGCCTCGGATCACTCCACCAAGGATCCTGCTTATTTCCATCGGATGGCTGACGAGCAAGGATCGGTAGATCTCTTGATCCATCACCAGGCATTCGCAATCCCGAACAGCGGTCAAATCCGCGGCCCGGGTGTCCCCGAGCACGACGCCCATTTCTCCGACCACGGCCCCGGAACCGAGGGGGGAAAAGATCTTGACGTTGCCGTCGGGCTGATGCTGGGAGGGGCGAACCATACCTGAAACGACGATCAACAGATATTCCGAGATTGCGCCTTGGGAAAAGATACGCTCGCCTCCTGCATGGACACGAACGGGGAGGCGGGTTTCTAGGTCCGATAGCAGTTCAGGCGAGGCGTTCCGAAACGCCGTTTCATGGCGAAGGGTTTTGGAAACCCGGCTTTGCAGGGATTGCGCCGCGGCATGGGAGGGGTGGGTGCGGAAGAGGTCCGGAGCATCCAGGTAGGCGCGGCGCAGGGTCCGACTGTCGAGTGCGAGGATCGATCCCGCCTGGAATGGTCTCTCCCCGTCAGAAGGCGGTGAGACAGGAACGAAAGTGTGGGGTGCGCCCGGTTCGCCCTCAAAGAGCGTGGTCGCGGAGTCATGTGGCCTGGCGGGCCATCGAGGCGCGCTCGACGAGGCAAGGAAGGTCGCGGTATCCGCCAACTGGTCCAGAACCTCCTCGGGCAGATCCCGGAAAGGGTCCATCTCGCGTAGCAGGGCAGCGGGAGTGAGGGAGGGGGGCATGGGCATTGGGGGTCACCAAAACGGCTGAAGCCGGGACAGTATGGCACGGGGCGGGAACAAAGCCCGCACCCTGGTGGCGCCTCAAGAGATCGGTTTGTGGGCAGTCAGGTAGAACAACTTCCAGAACAGGAGGAAGCGGCCCGGTTCCTCGTGGTAGCCCAGGTCCAGGCGTGCACGGTCCAGGCACTCCTGCGGTGTGCAGGTGGCGTCATGGATCAGGTGGAGGAAGCGCGCTGCGTCGGATGGGGAATCGAAAATCCATGGAACGGGACGAATTTCCCAGGACACGAGGGTCAGTCCCGATTCCGCACACATGAACTCGGCGTCCCAAGGGTCCAGAAAACGGTGTTTGTGTCCGGTGGAGGACATTTCGTCCACTGCGCCGTCGAAGTAACGTTGAATATTGGTGTTGTCGGGCACGTCACCGATGACGAGACGCCCACCGGGGCGCAGAATCCGGGCGAATTCACGGGCTTGCCGAATCTTGTCAGGCACATGGTGGAAATTGGCCAGAGACGTCACGAGATCGACGGAGCCATCGGCGAGCGGCAGGTCCGGTCCGGTCAGATGTACTGCGTCTACAGCGAGATCACCTATCCGCCGGGTCAGTCCGCGCAACATCCCGTCTGAAGCGTCCAGCGCGGTGACGTGTCCGTCTGGTCCCACAGCCTCAGCCAGGGGAAGGGTGATGGCCCCATCGCCACACCCAAAATCGGCGACTTTCTCGCCCTCCCGCGCCGATGCCCGTTCGAGCATCTCGTCGATTTCGATCTTGCGGGCCACCGGGAAGTCCGTACCGGCCTTAATATAGTTTCCCCATCTGCTGTCCAGATCGAAGTCTTTCTTTGAGTTTTTGTCTTCGATCATGACATCGTCATCATATTTCATAAATTTGTACCTTTTTTGGATACATTTACTTGAAATTATATTCATCTTGCGAAAGCAAAGTCCGCGGTGCGGTGTCCCGCGAAATTTTGTGATGAGCCCTGCGTAATTCGCAGGGTATGTGCTAAGTATCATTTTTGGAAGGCAAATATTTTTCTATTGTCTCTCGAGGGGAAGCTGGCGCCCGGTCTAAAATGATGAGGGCGAACTTGGGGCTAGAAATAAATTGGACACACGGCCAAGTAATAATTCCGGCTTGCATGGTGAAAATTGTCAAACCTGCCTTGATTTGCTGAAGAGCTGGGCTCTTCTTCAAGGTGCGCGTCCAGCACTGACGTTCCCCGCAGCCCCGGTACAAACGGCGCGGGAAGTTGATTTTCATACTCTTTGGCGGGCCGTGGAAGGTTTGGCTGGTCGATTGGCACCGCTCGTTCGCGCAGGAGATCGGGTTCTGCTTGCCCAGGAAAATACCCTGGGGTTTTGCCTGGCTTTTCTGGCCTGCCTTCGCCTGAAGGTCGTCGCGGTCCCCGTTCCCCGACGGCTCACCGGGGAGCGGCTTATGAGGATCGCTGCGGACTGTCATCCCGCCTTGGGTCTGGTGGAGGGCGAGGATGCTCCGCTGCTTGGGTCCGAGGTGCCTGGGGAACTGACGGACTTTCTCACCGAGACGGCCTGGAGAACCATGCCGGCCTGGCCCGATTTGGAAGCCCTGACAACCGACGGTCTGGGCGAGACCTTGGCCGGCTTTTCCGGCGATCCTTGGCCGGACAAGGAAGACCTGGCACTTCTGCAGTATACCTCGGGATCAACCTCGACGCCCAAAGGCGTGACGGTTACTCATGGCGCGATCATGGCGAACTTCGAGGCGACAGGCCAGGCCATGGCACTCAATGCCGAGTCGATCTGTGTGTCCTGGTTGCCGGTCTTTCACGACTTGGGCCTGTTCGGCGGGTTTCTTCAAACCATCCTCAACGGTGGGCAGTCGATTATTTTGCCGCCCAGCACCATTGTTCGTGATCCCTTGCGCTGGCTTCAAGCCGTCTCCGACCACGGTGCGACGGTCAGTGGCGGACCGAACTTCGCCTTTGATGCCTGTGTCGAAGCCCTCGCTAGGGCCAAGGCGAAAGGACGACCTTTGCCGGAGATGGATCTTTCCACTCTGGAGGTTGTCTTCAATGGCGCCGAGCCCGTACGCGCGACAACCTTGAGCCGCTTCGTTGAAGCCTTCGCTCCCTTTGGCCTGAAGGCGGAGGCACTGTATCCAACCTACGGCATGGCAGAGGCAACCCTGACCATTTCCACTTCCCGTCCCGGGGTCCTGCCTATGGTTCGCCGTTATGTCGGGCTGAACCATGGGGTCGCGCGGCGCGCCGGGATGTCGGAGAAGGAGGACGGAGAGCGATCCATTGCATTGGTATCCTCGGGATGGCCGGTCAAGACCGTGGACCTTCTGGTTGTGGATCCGCAAACGCATGGCGTTCTACCCGATGGACAGGTCGGTGAAATCTGGGTTGCCGGTCCTCAGGTGACGGCCGGCTACTGGAACGATGCCGGTGCCTCGCAGAACGTGAATGTCCGTCCTGACGGTTTTCCCCCGGGGGAGGAGCGGTTTCTGCGCACCCGCGATCTGGGCTTCCTGGACGATGGAGAGCTGTTCGTTACGGGACGCATGGACGACGCCATTCTTCGCCATGGTCGTGTTCTTTATCCCCACGACTTGGAACGACTGGCCCAGGAAGCTCGCCCCCTGCTGGAACCGGGGTGTCAGGCGGCTTTCGCCTGGGGCGACGGGGATCGGGTTGCGATGGTCGCCGGTCTGCGCAAGGAGGTCGGGGAGGACGAGGCCCGGGCCGTCGCCAAAGCCATTCGCACCTCCCTTTGGCGCCAGATGGATCTCACCCTGGATCGCTTGGAATTGGTTCCCCGGCGGGAGGTGATCCGCACTTCCAGTGGGAAGGTTCGGCGCGGGGCCATGCGGGATGCCCTGAAGAATGGGCGGCTGACCTCGTTTTGGACGGACGCCGATGCCGATCCACCGGCGTCCGACGGCACGTCCCTCGCTGGTTCTGTTGAGGATTTGAAGAGTTGGTTGGAAGGCCAACTGGGTCGCGGTGTCTCGTTGGATGTAGACGAACCCCTTTTCGCCCTGGGCCTGGACTCCCTGGGTGTGCTCGCGCTCGCGGGGTGGTTGGAAGTCCGCCATGGTCAGGCACCGCCTCTTGCGTTGATGCGCGAGGGGACACTGGGCGAGGTCGCCGCCTGGATCGCGGGCCACTCACCTTTGAACCCCGGGGCCGAAACGGGTCGCGGTTCTCCTGTCCTGGCCGCCACTGGCGATGGAGGGCGATCCCTGGGCCGGGGTGAGGCGGCGTTGCTGTTTGCCGATATGGGGCAGTGGTCCATGGTGACGCAAACCCCGATCCTTTTACCTGGTATGCCTTCCACTTCGACGGTGAAGATGGCCCTTGCGGACTTGGCCCGGCGGCATCCGGTCCTCGGTTTCCGTGTGGTGTTGGGCAGTGGGGGCGCGCGGTTCCTTCCTCAGGACCAGCCAGAACCATCGCTCGTTGTCCTGGATGCCCAGGCGGATGAGACTATCGCTTCCCTTGAAACGCGCCTTTGGTCCAGCGCCAGGGCTCCTCTGGACCCCACCGATGGTCAGGGCGTTCGGCTGGTACTTGGGCCTGTTGTCGATGGCGTGCGCCCTGCCGTGCTCGCAATTCACCATCTACTGTGTGACGCCCGATCCCTGGATCGTCTCGCCCAGGAACTTGTCGGTCTCCTGAGGGGGGACACCTTCGACCAGTTCGATCCGCCACCCGATCCGCGCGGACGGGAGGAGGCGGCCCTGGTTGGAGCAGGGCGAGAGCAGGCAATGGATGCCTGGCGCACGGAGTTGGACGAGGTTCCGGTCTCGGTGCGTCTCCCTTGGCCCGCCCCTGTCCCCGGGGAAGCGGCTGGGGCCTTTCCGGCGTGCCGTTTCGCGTTGTCCCGGCGTCTGTCTTCGGCAGTCGCGGACCGGGCTGCGCGTCTGGGTGTTGGGCGCGCGTCGCTTCATTTGGCCGCCTGGTGGGCGTCCTTGGTTCGGCTGGGGGCGCCGAGCCCCATGGCAGTGACGTTCATGGCCGATATCCGGCCATTAGGCAAGAACGGGGTGGGGTACGCGGTGAACCCGCTTCCCATGGTCATGCCTTCGCTGATGGAAAGGGAGGCGGAAGACTGGTCTCTTGGCGACTTGGCCAAAAAGCTCAATACCCGGATGGGTGAGCTTCTCGACCGTCGGGCAATTCCTTTTCCCAATGTCATCGAGGCCGTTGATCCGCAACGGGTGGGAGGGCCCGGTCCCTATCTCCAGGTGCAATTCGGCCATGGTGTCTTTACCCAGCCCCTGGCCGCAACCCTGAAAGAAGCCCTCGCGGAAGGCGCGTCGGGCTTCCTCCTTCCCCAGATGGAAGATGGGTCACAGGTGAACCTTCAGGTGTTCGATACACCCGAAGGTACCGTAGGGATGGTGGTCTTCGACCCAGGCCAGATCCGCAAGGAGACCGCGGCGAGCCTGGCGTCCTCCTATCGGGCGATGTTGGAAGCCTTGGTCCGGGGTCCGGATACCCGTCCAGGCGATGTTGACTTGGCCTTCCCTGACCCGTCCTCCATGCGCTGGGAAAAGGGAGACCCCGAGCCGGTGCATCTGCGTGCCCGCCGTCTGGCCGTGGCGCATCCGGAGCGGTTGGCGGTACGCGACGGAGCGGCGAGCCTTGACAACGCCACTCTTTGGGCGCGCGTGGATGCCCAGGCCGCGCGGCTTGTGGCGTTCGGCGGCACCCCCGGCGATTTGGTCGCGACGCTTTTACCCCGCTCGGCGGACCTTCTCGTGGCCCAATTGGCGATCCTGGAGTCCGGACTGGCGGTCATGCCGATGGATGTGGCCGCGCCTCCGGGACGGGTGGCGGAGATCTTGGCCGATGCCCGGCCCCTCGCCGTGATTACGCGAGACAGCCTGCCTGAATTGGAGGGCGTTCCCACCCTGTCCGTGGGAACCGAAACCGCCTCCGGTCCCACCGTCCGCGCGACTTCCATCCGTGCAGTTGCCACGGATGATCCTGCCTTTGTCCTCCATACGTCCGGATCCACGGGCCGGCCGAAGGGTGTTGTTTTCCCCCACGGAGCCCTTTCTTCCCGTCTTCTGGACCTGTGCCGCCGTTTGGATGTCGGTCCGGGTGATCGGGTCCTGAATTACATATCACCAGCTTTCGATCCTTCCGTTCAGGAGGCGTTGATGGCGGTAACCACCGGCGCCACCCTTGTTGTCAGCCCTGAAGGGGAGGGTTTCGATCCGGGGTCTGTCGCCCGGCTGATGGTCCAGGAACAGGTCACCCACGGTGTGGGCGTCCCCTCCATGCTGCGGGAGGTGGTTAGCCATCCCGACTACATGGGATGTCGAAGCTTGCGCGGCGTCACCTGCGGTGGAGAGACATTGACCCCCGCCCTGAGGGACCGTTTGGTGGCCACATCCGGAGCGCGCCTGTTCAACGTCTATGGCGCTACGGAAACAACGATTTGCGCCACCGTCTGGGACGCCACCGACGAGCCGCCCCACCGGGTCGGAGCGGTGGGCTATCCGATGGATGACACCGTGGTCCGCGTCCTTGATGCCCAGGGGCGGCCGCTTCCGCCCGGGGTGATCGGCGAAATCGCCGTCGGGGGACCGGCTCTGGCCCTGGGGTACCGGAACCGACCGGAAGAATCCGCAGTTCGCTATCGGACCGATCCCCTTTCTTCCGATGGGGGGCTTCTGTACTGGACCGGCGATGGTGGTTGGCTGGACGCAGAAGGGCTTCTTTGGTTCTCCGGGCGCCTTGATGGTCAGGTGAAGATCAATGGCCAAAGGGTGGAGCCGGGCGAAGTTGAAGCGCGCCTCCGCACCGTGCCGGGCATCAAGGAGGTTGTCGTCGAGCCTCGCCCAAAGGAAACGGGCGAGGGGCTGGAACTGGTCGCGTATGTCGTGGCAGCTCCGCAGGCGAGGCCGTCCGTGGGACGCTTGCATGGCGTCCTGGTGGAGACCATGCCTCCGGCCCAGCGTCCGATCGCCTATTGCTGGCTGGAGGCGCTTCCGCTCACCCGGAACGGCAAGGTGGACCGGGCAAGATTACCGGCTCCGCGGAGCTCCGATCGCATCGACGCGGGGGCTGTTGGTTCTTCCTGCGTGGAAGCTGGTGATGAGGGGGATCCCTTGGAGCGGGCCGTTTCCTCCATCTGGTCTGAAGTACTTGGAGGGGCTCCCGTTCCCCTTGATGCGAATTTTTTCAACATCGGTGGACACTCTCTTCTGGCCCTTCGGATCATGACGCGGATCGAAGCGGAATTGGGGCGGAAGGTCCCTGCCACCAGTCTGTATGCCGCACCCACGGTTCGCGAGTTTGTGATGCTGTTACGCCGGGAGGCCGCTGATGGTGAGGGCGCTCTGGACGCCGGGGAGGGGCCTCTTCACCGGCAACTGCGATCCGGCGGCGAGGCTCCCCCGCTGTTCCTCGTCGCACCAGGGATACGGGGGGAGATGGCCTTTGAGAGACTGGCCCAGGTTCTGCCCCCAGGCAGATCCGTCCATTGCCTGGCTCCACCGGCCTTGTTCGACCAGCCCGCCATCACGCACATGGCCGACCTGGTCGCGTCCTACGCCGACCAGGTGGCGCGTCTCGCGGAAAGTGCGCCCGTTCATCTGCTTGGATATTCCATCGGCGGATTGCCTGCCCACGACCTGGCTCGCGTTCTGGAAGAGCGGGGCGTAACGGTGCTGAGCTTGACCCTGGTGGACAGTCTGGGACCGCGTTGAACCTGGCTGGGGCGCCTGGTGCTGGAGATCATGCACACGCTGCCGGGGGTGTTCGATCGTTTGGGCCGTTGGACCGGCGATGGTCGATTTGGCGAGTTGGCGGACGACCGCCGCTTGCTGAACATGCTTCGCCTCGCCCGGTCTCATTCGGTCTCGCGCTGGTCGGGGCGAATGATCTTCGTCGGGCGAAGCCGGGGCGCATGGATGGTCCGCCTGGGGGCCAGGGAATGGCTGTCGGGGACGGACGCAGTGGATTGGGTCACCTTGCCAGGGGACCATTCGTCCCTTTTTCAGGAGCCCGGGGTTGGCGATTTGGCCACCTTGTTGAATGAGGTCATGGGCAGCGCGGAAGAGCGTTGGCTGGAACAGAGAACTGAGGATCGGACGGACCATGAAGGAAAATGAAGCGAGCGCCACGGCCTATGCCGTGCTTCAAGGGCTCCTGTATGTGGGGAGAAAGCCCCGCTACAAGGGATTGGTCGCCGACGATGTTCTGACGGCGGGGCAGACTATTCTGGCCGCCACCGAGGAAGGACGCAAACGCTTGCGTCAGCTCGACAGCGCCCTGTTCCGGACGATTGTTCCCTTGATGGAAACCCTGTTGGTTCCGGGGCTGACCCTGCATTACGCCCTGCGCAAACGGTTCATCGAGGACGCCGTGCTGTCCGCGATCGAGGCAGAAGGGGTGACGCAGGTTGTCAATCTGGGGGCTGGTTTCGACACCTTGGCCTGGCGCCTTCATGAACGTTTTCCCGAAGTCAATTTCATCGAGATCGACCATCCGGCGACAGGGGAGGCCAAGGCCCAGGCCCTCGGGGAGCGAATGGCTGCCGCGGAGAATCTCCATCAACTGTCCGTGGACTTCACGCGGCAGACCCTGGCCGCGCGTCTCGGAGGGTTCTCGGGCTTCCAGCCCGAACGGACCACGCTCTATATCTGCGAGGGAGTGATGGCTTATTTGACAGAAGAACAGGTCACCGAGATGCTCGAGACTTTGGTCACGCTCTCCCAGGGGGTCGCGCCGTGGTTGGTTTGCACCTGCGTGGAGCCCTTGGAAGCGCCGGAAAATAACACCGGGCCCCTGCTTGGCACCTATTTACGCATGAAAGGCGAAAGCATCCATTGGCGGATCGCCCATGGGACGATCAAGAGCTTCCTGGCCGACCGGGGCTATGAAATGACGGATCTGGGAACGGTGACTGAATTCAAGACCCGGTATCTGTCGGGTATCGATCACGGTGTCACGCATGGGGGCGAATATGGTGTCCTTGCTCGGGCGAAGCAGTGAGCTGATGGGGTTTGACCCGCTATACCCGAGCAACGTTGTTTCTGAGCTGGCAGCGTATCTCTTACAACGAATTCGGCCCGTGATTGCGGTGTCAGCCTTCGCGGTTTGACCCCGGTGCGAGGCTCAGGAAAACCAATGCAGCGTCCCTAAAGAATACCGCAAACCAAAGACGGACCGACAAGGCTGCAGATGCCCGTTTTTCCGGCCGTTTCGGATCGTCGTCATGGGGGGATTTAGGCCGCCAAAAGGATATTTGCGAGCTCGATCAGATTGCCTACGCTGAAATCCCAATCTTCGTTCGACCCGGGCTCGCCAGTTTTAGACGGATCTCGTGCGTTCTCGCGGACGACGAGGGCTGTTTTGAAACCGCATTCACGTGCGGCACGTAGATCGTCGTCGTGCGCGGCAATCAGCATCGCATTGTGAGGTTTTACCCCCAACACCTCGCAGGCGCGGAGATAGGCTTGCGGCATTGGTTTGTAAGTTCGCGAGATATCCGCACCGACGACTGTATCCCATGGCAAGCCGCCGTGTTTTGCCATGTTCACCAGAAGTCTCGTGTGCCCATCCGACAGCGGTGCAACGACAAATCGTTCCTTCATGTTGGATATTCCTTTCACGGAATCGGGCCACGGCTTGAGGCGATGCCATGCCTGGTTAAGGTGGACCAATTCTGCGTGAGGCAACTCGGAGATTTTCAACCCGAATTCCTCCAGTGTGCCTTCCAGATTAGACAAGTTGACCACGTCCGAAGTGGCGAAGGATTGCAGACCCCGGCGAATAGGTTCGACAGAACTGTCATATCGTCCGACCCAGGCATCGGCCAACGCGCCGGCGTCAATGTGCGCTGCGTTGTTGCGCGCCAGAAAGGAGGATACCTCTGCGGCAATGCTGCCGCGCCAGTCGACGACCGTTCCCAGAACGTCGAAGAACAGAACCTCAGGTTTCGTCATTCAAGCTCTCCATTTTCAAGAAGGTTGTTTCCTGTCAGTCGCGATAGGACGGGTCTGTTTTGTCGAGTTGCCGTTTCAGATAGTCGAAATGCGCAAATGCCTGGTCTTTGTAGGGGAGCCAGCCGTCGGCTGTCTTCTGCGCCAGGTCGTCGGACATGATACTGAGCGAACGTCTCGTTGAATAAGCGAGAACGAGGGTCTTGGCCGCGCGTTCCAGGAAATACAGTTCTTCGAATGCTTCCGCGACTGTAGGGCCGGTAACGCTGACGCCGTGATTTCCCATGAGGAGAGCGCATTTGTTTTGGAATGCGGCAGCCAGTCGCTCACCTTCTTCCTCATCGTTGGCGATCCCGCCGAAATCCAGGTCGACACCGAGTTTTCCGAAGAAACGCGCTGTGTTCTGGTCAATGGGCAGCATTTCCGGATTATACAAGCTTGCAAGTGCAGTGGCATAGGGCGGGTGGCAATGCAGCAGGACACGGGCGTCAGGGCACTGACGGTGCACTGCTCCATGGATAGTCCAGCCGGAAGGGTCGGGCGCATTCGGTCGGGACATCACGCTCGCGTCGTCCGCATCGAGAAGAATAAGGTCGCTCGCTCGCATTTCGCCAAAGTGATGCCAGCGCGGGTTCATCAGAAAGCGTGTCCCATTCGCGGAAACCGCGGCACTGAAGTGGTTGCCAACGGACTCATGCCAATCAAACAGAACGGTCAGTCGAAAAGCTGCTGCCAGATCTATCCGCAAGGACTGAACCTGGGCAGCGCTCAATTCCATGGTTGGGGTAGGGGAAACCATCTCGCTCATCAACATCTCTCTGCTTATGCAAGTTTGAATTTCGAAAGCAATTTTTTGTTCGGTGCTTTAATTTTTTCAAAAAAATCATATAGTTGGAAGGTGGTAAATTCTAATCCAGCATAACCATGAGGTTATATAGATGAGGCGCGAGATTCCGCCACTTCGTCTTCTCACGACCTTCGAAGCGGTTCTGCGCACTGGAGGAGTGCAGAACGCCGCTGCGGAGTTGAACGTGACCCAACCCGCGGTCAGCCAGGCGCTGCGAAATCTTGAGGACCACGTCGGAACAAAGTTACTGGATCGCCGGGTCCGGCCGGCCGCGTTAACGGAAGCCGGACGGATCTTGCTTCAGGGAGTTTCGAGCGGATTCGATCAGATCGGGCGGGCGGTGGATCATATAAAGGCGTTGGAAAGTGCCGACCAAAATATAGTGACAGTGGCATGTACCATCTGTACCGGCACCTATTGGCTGATGCCGCGTCTCGCCGAGTTCTATAACCAGCATCCCGAAATTACCGTGAAAGTCTCGACCACGAACTTGATCCCGCAGTTTGCCTCCGAAACGGATCTACTCATTCGCTATGGTTCCGGAGACTGGGCCGATGGCGAAAGCGAACTTCTGTTTCGCGAGCGCCTGATACCAGTCTGCAGTCCGGACGCCCTGATGCGTCTCGGCAACGGCGATTTGGCAAAGGCGACTTTATTGCATGTCGAGGCTGAGGATGAATGCTGGCCGAGGTGGGATCAATATTTCGAAGCTATGGGCCTTTCCGGAAGCGGGCAGGGCAACCGGACGTTCAGCAACTATGTTCAGGCCACCCAGGCTGCGATTGCCGGGATGGGAGTGATGCTGGGATGGGTTTCAAATTCAAGCGACCTGTTGCGGCAGGGGCAGCTCGCGGTGTTCCGGGACCTGCCGCTGTTTCCAGATGGCGCATTCCATCTGGTTCGACCGAAACACAAGGAGGCGAAAGCAGCAGCGACGACGCTGGCTCGACATCTCCACCGCTGCGTCGCTGACGTCTCTTCCGGCAAATAACGCTTGTTGCTCTGGCCAAGGCCAGCTCAAAGTGCCCATCGGAAAACTGACGGCAGTCCCTGGGCAGTCTCTGTCAGCCGACGCGTTTTTTTCCGATGCAAGTATCAGTCAGCAAAGTGGACATTCTTGTCATTGCCTCTCCGAACAGTGGTCTTGCAACATGGAGCTCGTCATGACCGCATTCGGAAACGTGTCCTGCGCATATTCGCTGATCGGCACTGCTCATTGAGATCAGCGACATTTTTGGTTTGTCGAAATGCCCACTGCCTCAAACAGCCGCTGCGCAGGTTTGTTGCAACCAGGCGCGAAATTTCCTGACTTGAGGCCGGCGCCATCTCGATGCTGTCGATACAGCCCAGTATCCGAGATTTGCATCCCAACTCGGAATGTCTGGTCTCACCAGAATGCCGGAGGCAACGGCGTCACGCGTCAGAACTGGCCATGCCAGCCACAAGCCCTGGCCGGAAACGGCGGCCTCGTACGATAGTGACGCGTCAGGCACACGGACCACCGGGTGTCGCGAAGGATCGAAATGCTTGCCGCCTACACTGGAAGACCATTGGGCCCAGGAAACAAGGCTTTGCTCATCAACTATGAGCGGAACCTTGGAGGCTGTTGCCTGGGCAAGGAGTGCTTTGCTGAGGCCAGGGGCGCAGACGAGTTCGATCGACTGGTCCACGATCTTTTCGGTTTTCACATCCGGCCACTCGCCTTTGCCAAATCTGATGGCTATGTCGATGTCTTCCCGATCGAAATCGACCAGTCGGCTGGTGGTGACGAGCCGAATCTCTGTATCCGGATGTTCCGCGTTCCAGTTCACCAGACGCGGCACCAGAAAACGCGCGGCAAAAGCGAGACCGCACGAAACGGTAAGCAAGGGTCGAGGCTTGGCGCTTATCTCGGCCAACCCGTCCGAAATCACCTGAAACCCTTCCGTGAGTTTTGGCAAAAGCAACCTGCCCTTCGCGGTGGGAACCAAGCCCGTATCCGTCCTGTCGAACAGCGTTACCTCGAGTTGCGCCTCAAGCAGACGTAGTTGGTGGCTCACCGCACTTGGCGTCACGTTGAGGCTCGATGCCGCCCGCGACAAACTGCCCAAACGGCCTACTGCTTCCGCTGCCTGTAGTGACTTTAGAGACGGTTGTGGCATCTCGTTTGCAATTTTTCTCAATACTGTTGAAATAGATTAGATTGTAAAATCCTACGTATTCAAGTGAATTCGTCGCGAAACAGCGAGGAATGAAAATGAATATCACGAATAAAATTCAACAGTATGCGATCGTCGATGTGTTTGCCGAGAGGCCGCTGCGCGGCAATCCTCTTGCTGTGGTTCCAGACGCGGATGACCTGGACGAGCACACGATGCGCGCGATTGCCGTTGAATTCAATTTATCGGAGACATCATTTGTCCTGGCGCCTACAGAGGCTTCTGCGGACTTTCGAATTAGATCGTTTACGCCGACCGGAGACGAAGTGTTTGGTGTCGGCCATAACGCACTAGGTGTCTGGTGGTGGTTGGCAGAAACGGGTCAACTAGGTGAACGCACCTCGTTTGTTCAGCAATTGGGGGACGAGCTTCTTCCAGTTTCGATCGGACGGGAAAATGGACGGGTCACTGTCTCCCTGTCTCAGGCCATGCCGCGCCGTATTGGCGACGTCGGGGACTTGCAGGCGCTTGCCGAAGCACTGGGGCTCGACAAGACTGAACCGGCCCTTGGGCCGCAGGAAGCGGTTGTGGTCTCCACGGGTGCGGCGCATATGCTCGTCAGGCTCGTTTCCCGCGACGAAGTTGACCGGGCGGAGCCTGACGCCTCCATGCTTCTTCCGTTGTTGGAGCATGCCGGTGCGCAAGGATGTTATGTTTTCACGACATCTGGTGAACAGAGAGGGGAAGCCTATGCTCGCTTCTTCAATCCAACGGTAGGCATTCGGGAAGACCCGGCAACAGGAAGCGCCGCAGGCCCACTGGGGTGGCTATTGGCCAACCGCAGCGGTGCTGGAGGACAAGAAACGTTCACGGTCGTACAGGGAGTTTCTATGGGTAGGGAAAGCCATATTCGGCTTCTCGTGCGCCCCGACGCTGTTGAGCTGACCGGTTCCGCTGTGCTCACTGCCACGGGCCAATTGCATCTGTAGCTTTTGGAGCGGGCTCAGACCCGACCTCTGCTGATCGCCGCTCAGTCCAGGATTTCCGTCGCGAGCCGGGTGCCGAGAAGCTCATCTTCAACCAGGATGTAGATTTCCTTGGGGGGCGTATTGAGAGAATGGACCATCAGGCCTGGATCGATACCCATCTCGATCAGGTATTCCATCGTTTTCCCCTGGCCGTACTGAATCTCTTCCACCGCCAGGAAAACAGGCATGTAGCCGGGGGTGTCATAGTAGTGCTGATGCATGCCGACGGCAGCATCCTTGGAGGCTGAACGATTGACACCGGCTGCAAAAATGTAAGGACACGACGAAAGGCACACCAGACCAGGCAGCATGGCGGTATCCAGCTCAGCTGCACGCAGGCTACGACCAATTTCAAATGCCTCACTCACATTGCCACCGGGGCTATGGAGTGAAACCACTTTGGGGGCTTCTTCCAGGCCGGCCAGGAAGCTCGTAAAGCGTTCGGCGTCTCCAGATGAGATCCGGCCCTTCAGGAAAATCGCTTCACCCAATTCGCCCCTGTCGATCACTTCAAACTGAAGCCTGGGAGGCATGTCACCCGGAATTTTGAAAGTCGACGGGGCGGGTGTCCGCATGAAGTCGGGAAAGCTACGAGATGGATCGTAGTGTCTCACCTGATCGCCGGGTGTCGTGGGTCCGGACGGCAATGCATCGTTGCCGCCACCCCCCGGGGTCCATTGAGCCTGCAGATGCGAGAGCACCAACAAGGCTGCCAGGATCGCCTGGGCGACCAAAACCCACTTCAGGCTGCGCTGGATGGTTATTCGCGACGTATCAAGGCGCTCGGGAAACACGTCGTGCTACTCCGCGGCATTCAGGTTTGCGGGCTCGGAAGTTTCCGAATTTGCGACACGGCGCAAGACTTCCTTGTCTGCCGCACCCATCGAAGCCTCGACATCCTTCATCGCATTGATTGCTGCCTTGAGGTCTGCGAGCGTCAGGGTTTCCTCGATGCTCAGCCCATCCCGGCCGCTACGGATCGATGCCTGGGTGATTGCGACCACAAAGACCAGAACGGCGGGCAGGAGGTCGATCGCGATAGCACCAGCCCATGAGGGGACAAAGTTGCCTGCGTACCTGATCACAGCGTCGGCGCTTGAGATCGGATTATAGGCCGTCTCCTGTGGTGGCTCCAACGCCAGCACTTCATCGGCTGCGCGCCGCAGGGTCTGGCTGCGTTGGTCGAGGGCGTTCAACACGGATGCGATGGTGCTTGATTGAGCGTCCCGAACGCTGCTGTTTCGGCCATCAAGTTCGGGAAGAACAACAGATGCAGGCAGGTCCTCGGCGGCTCGAGCGACGAGCGGTGCAACGGAGTACTGGTTCAGGTTTGCAATAACGCCGGCAAGACGCACGCTTTCCTCCGAAAACGCGACCGACCTTTGTTCAACCGGCCCGGGGGCAACCGTCAGGGCTCGCATGCGCCCAAGGATTTCGTTGCCCCGGGCAAAGGCGGAGTCGATCAGTGGCTTTTGTTCTGAAATCTGCTCCTCAAGGTTCTGGAGCTCTTCTGTTTTTTGCGTCAGAACTCGAAAGACTGCGCCTTCACCCGCTGTGCCTGAGAGCTCGCCGGAGCGTTCCTGTTGGGCGAGTGCTTCGAATGCTTCCTTTGCACGTTGAACCTCGCGACCGAGAGCCTGGCCCGAAAGGGCGATCTCATGTGCCTGCTCCAAAGCCGCCTGGTAGTCGCGGACTGTCGTATCCAGGTGCTGTTCGACAGCAGCTGAGCCTGCAAGCGCGGCCGCGTTGAGCCAGCTCGACATGGCAATGATTGCAGCCGACCCCACAAGCATTGAAACCGAAAGCCCGATGAAACCCGCCGCACTGCGCATCGCGGGCATGAGCCGAAGCATGTAGCTCCAGAATACGAAAATCCCGACTGACACGGCGACGGAATAGGCCACCGCCGCGAAGAAACTCATCGCACCCGTATCCTCCAGCAGAGAGGACACACCCAGGTAGGTGTAGATACCGGAAGCGATTGCCAGAACGCCGAGCGCTGCAGGTGTGAAGGTTTCCAGCCAAGCAAGATGAGCTTCAAGCTCCTTGGCAGTGCGAAGGCCTTTTGCTTCCGCAGCAGTCAATTTCGTCTGGCTCTCATTCATCGCATTTCCTCACAAGCTCGCAAGCAGCTTAGCTAGGGCTTTACCCCATAAAACCAAGCATTGCGGCGTTATTCCGGCAATGGAACGTAAGGAAGAACCTTGAAGGCCCATGCGCCGTCGAGTTACTGAAAACAGTCTTCAGATTGGTTTTTGATGAGCGCTTGGAATACACCCAAAACGAGGACTGTAGAACGCCAGAAATTGCCTTACCATTCAGGGTGTTAGCGTCTTTTGCGGGAAGAAATGTGAAATGGTGCTGCCGGAGAGATTTGAACTCTCGACCTCTCCCTTACCAAAAGCGTGGCCTGATTACAGAAATCCAAATGGGTTCAATTGCTTCCTAGTTGTAGGTCGTTGCAGCTGTTTTGGTTTTGTAGATCAGCGGAAATTCAGCGTCAGTCAGCAGCCTGAACAAACCATGAAAATTTTGTCTCGCCGTATCAAACTAAGCGCTGACGGGGCTTTTGGTACTTCGTGCAGAGGTGCTCTGCGAAGAGGCGAGGCGGTCAGTCATAGCCAATCCCTTGAAGATTTCCCGTCCGTAAAGAAAGCTTCGTCCATTGTGGCGCTAAACTGATTTGTGCTGAGTGCAATCGCAAGGCGTCAACAAGTCCATTAGCAGCTGGTCAATCTTGTTCCATTCATCACCGCATAGCAGTCCGCAGAATGCGTGTGAGGACATCGGTGCTTGTTGGTTGTTCTGCCAGGCAACGATCGCCGCTCTACGCATAACCATTGCAGCGTTTTGAACACGTTGCGTGGTTTGGACCGGTGAACATCTCCATCATCGCAACCACACGGTCGAATGAGTACCGAACCCCTTCAATAGGCGCGTGGAGAGATTATGACGTACAGAGTGGATGCTTCAGTTTTTCAGCGGAAGGACCGGATTACTTGCTTTTGATGGTTCTGACTGACCTGACAGGTTCGGAAAACGCCTCTGGCTTGCCACGCCGAAAAGCCTCATGAACGGATGCTGTGCTCTTGGCTGAATGGGTATAAGTGTCCAGCAGGATCTTTGGACTGGACCATCTACCCATGTCAGCAGCAGTACGCGGGTCCACGCCCTGGCGGACGACAAGCTCGGTTCCGAACCCGTGACGTCCTGCAGCATGGGGTGGGATATACTCGATCCCAGCATTTTGGCAGGCAGTTTTCCAAGCCTTGTATACGCCCCAACGCTGCTGGTAGCCGAAAACACGGTCATTGCGAGGCGGCAGATTTGCCAGTTCCACGACAAGCTCGGTCATGAGGCTGACCCATTGCTCTTGGTGCCCCTTTGCCGCCGGCATGAGCAATCGATGGTTTTGCAGATCAAGATGTCTAGGTTCAATCTCGATTGCCTGGGATATGCGGGCGCCCGTCGTGAACATGAAAAAGGCAAGGGCTCCCTGGTATCGGTTGGCGTGTGCACGGAAGGCCGTCAGCCATTCCCAGGACCCGGGAGTTTTTTCGCCACGGCTTTGCTTTCCACGCTTCTCGCCCTGTGTTTGCCGCTCCAGGGCGTTATACGCCTTGACCCGGATAAGAGCTGTCCCTTTTTCCTGGTGGGCGTTGTTGATGACGGCGCAAACGGGTGTCACAACCTGACGACGCCACGTATCGCAAGCAGCGAGGGGATAGAGTTTTCTGCCCAAATCGCGCACCAGCTTAGGTGTGATGTCCGTGACACGCATTGGTCCAAGAAACGGAATGATTTTCAGCAGGTAGCCGGCATCCGCCGGCTTTGCGTCATAGAGTATCACGGCGTTTGCAAAGGTCAGCTCGTCTGCTTCCGAAGGCGCATCTGATCCAAGGAGCGCACGTTGTTGCGCTTTCCTCTCAATTTCCCTGAGCTTTGTTTTTGCGACCGCCGGGTCAAATGTTCCAAGGCTTCTGTTGATGTAGCCGTCAATGCCATCGGTGCGGCCTCTGACCCACCATTTTCGGCCACGCTTATAGAGTTCGAGCGGCATGTGGTTTCCTCAAATATCCGGTCAATATGTTCTGGTTTAAGCAAAAGAGCCTTGCCAAGGCTGCAGAAGGCACCAATTTGCCGTGCTCTTTCCTTCAGCGAGCGTTCGGAAATCTCGATCCCGAATTCAGAGAAAGTTTGCACCCACTGACCCGGCGTCTTTCCAGTTTCAAGGATCTTGGGAATTGTCGTCATGAATGTCCGATCTCGATGCCATTTTGAAATCTCAATTTCCATTAATCAGATAATTCCAGAAATAGGAATTAAAATCCAATTTTAGGTTGACCGCAATCCACAATCCCGATAGCCGTCGATTATCGCGGCGACGGGGTGCAACTCCCTGCTGGATGAAAGCTGCGGGCGCGGGGGTCGTAAGTCCTAAGGTGCCGCCAGAAACAGAGGACGGGTTAACCGAGAGGTTCCCTGGTAATTGTGTCCCATCCCGGCTCGGGCCAGCAGACACGCCAGAGGCTCCCCTGCCTTCTATGGTTTTCCATAGGGGGTAGGGGGGCCTTTGGCTTTTTGGAACCCTCCCTCTCAAACCTGCAGAGAATTATTGGAATTTAATTCAAGGCAAGAGACGTAGGATAGAGAGAGCCTTGGCAACGATCCTCACTTGAGTAACTTCTTCATCCCCCTCGTTGAAGACGATCGGGTCCTGAAATCGTGGGTCGTTGGATTCCGGGTGAAGTTGCAATCCGTCGGCTGATTGAACGAGACGTTTCGCTGTTCGCTCAATTGTCTGTCCACCGTCACGTGTGCGTTCAACGACAACAAGGTCGCCTGACTGCAATTCGATGCCTGCCTGCGCGTAATTGAGGCAAAGGATCAGGTCGCCATCACGCGCGACACGGTTCAAACTTTCGCCCTTGATGGTAAGAAGGTACTGCAATTCCGTCGGGTATCTGCTATCGCCCAGAACAGTCGATCGTGCGCCCCGCTCCCCTTCAAACAAGTCAGCTTCCATCCACAGACCAGCTGCGACTTCGCCGCAGATAGGGACTGTCGTGCCGTTGCGCTTTATCGCGGCCATTTCGATCAAATCGCCGAACAAAAGAGCGCCTTCAGTAGTGCCGAGAGCATTCGCGATTTTTGCAAGCGTGTCACCGCGCGGGTGATCAACCTCGCCACGCTCATATTTGTTCAGATTGTCGTAGCTGACACCGGCAGCGCGTGCGAGTGCAGCTCTAGAGTACCCGAGCAGTTTGCGTCTTTTGATGATCCGTTCGTGCCAAGACATGTCGGGTTGTTAGGTCGTTTGTTCTCGAATTGATTAGGCCGAAACACCCAATTCGATCAGACTAGCCGAGTCGGTGGGCGGACCCATAAATAGATTGTCCTTTTGCCGCTGCAAAGCAGTGGGTGAAATTGAGCGTTTCGTAGGTTGGGGGTATCTGGCTAGCGGAAATGCTAAAATACGAACTGAGCCATCGCCTTTGCGGTATTGAGAAACTATGTTTTGACAGATGCCTATCTGATCTGGTCGAGAGACTCTGGTCTCACTGAGCGTTTATGTTGATCGGCGTAAACATCGATGTCTGCTTCGCGTCCCCAAATCAGACGTTCACCGGTTCGCAGCGCAACCGGTAAGTGGTCATTCGTCCAGGTCACACAAAATCCGTCGCGGTTCCAGAGGTGGCGTATGTCCAACCCAAGTGCTTTTCGCTTCCGAAGAAAATAGCCTGAAGCTTGCTTATTTCGGGAACTCCATCGAAACACAGAGACCCGGCGTGTTGTCATCAAGTGACAGCCTTGCGGAATGGAGATGTGCGATTGCTGCCACGAGACTGAGTCCAAGTCCGGAACCGGCGACGGTCCGCGCGCTGTCGAGGCGAACGAAGCGTTCCAGCACTCTGTCACGATCTTTCAATGGAATTCCGGGGCCATCGTCAGAGACGACGAGCCTGCTTCCTCCATTGGATTTTTCGAGTGAGACAATGATCTTCACAGGTGACGGACAGTGCCGTTGCGCATTGTCGACGAGATTGGTCAGGGCTTGCACGATCAGATCAGCATCGCCAAGGATTTCAACGTCTGCGTCCGGCAATTCAAGCTGAAGCCTGTGCCCGGCATCCTGAATTGTCGGTTCAAGGATATCGCAAGTGTCTCTGACGAGTGCCTTCAGGTCGACCGGTTGCGGATTGAAATCGACGGTCTTCGACTGAAGCCGTGCGAGGCGCAAGATAGCGTCAAACGTGTTTGATATGGCATCGATATCGATGAGAGCGGAGCCGATTTCAAAACGGATCTCTTCGGGCACTTTCTCCGAGAGTGCCTGTGGTTCGAGGCGCATTCTCAGTCTCGCTAAAGGCGCGCGAAGATCGTGGGCGACGTCAGTTGAGACTTGCCGGATCGCGTCCACTCCGGTTTCGAGCCTCGCGAGCATTTGATCGACACGCATGGCGAGCACGGCGAGGTCGTCGTCACCGCGGTCGTCAATCCGGATGTCCAGCCGCCCGGCGCCGGCCGCCTCCAGCACGGTTTCCATTTTTCGGACGCGTCTTTCATTCCGTCTTGCGATGACAACGGCCAGAATGAAAGACAACAGCAGCGCTGCTCCCAGAGCCCAGGCTGCGGTCTGGACAAGTATCTCGCCGCTTTCCGTCACCCAGGCTTCGTCACGCGCGGCAAAAAGCCAGCCGAGGTCTGTTTGCAAGCCGTATGCGAGGTAGGCTTCCGGTGGCTCGGCGATTTCCGCAAGGTTGTTTGGAATATCACGACCGACGAGGAGCCGGCGCGGACCGACAAATACACTCTCTATCCTGAGCTTGCCGTAAGCTGCGCCCGTTTCGGCGTCGACAAAGCCGACCAGCGCAGACCCGTCCCTAATTACCGAATTGTGCGCCTCCACCTGTTCCAGCAAATCAATCCGGTCGCCTTGGCCGGCGATCAGCGCAAGCGCTTCGGCTGTCGCCTTCACATCTGCGGCAAGCCTCTGTTCCAGCTCGTGTGACAGCAGAAGGTATGAAAGACCTCCGGCCGACAGGCTGCCAATTGCGAAGACTGCAAGCAATGCCAAGGCAAAGCGCATTGACCAGGAGAGAGACTGTTTCATGGCTGGAGCGTGTAGCCGACGCCGTGCAAGGTCACGAGCATTGGTTTGTCGAAGGGTTTATCGATCTTGTTTCTCAGCCTGCTCAAGTGGGTTTCGACAACGCTAGTCTTGGGATCGAATTTCAATCCCCAGACGCTTTCAAGCAGGACGGTCCGGGTCTGTACGCGCCCCGGTCGTTCCATGAAATGCTTCAGCAGCAAAAATTCTCTGGGCTGGAGTTCGATGACTTGTCCGCATCTCATCGCCTCCCGCTTCAGCAAGTCCAGCTTTAGTTCACCCACAACAAGTTCCGTCACCTCGTCGCGCAATGTGGGGCGACGCATGATCGTGTCGATACGGGCCAGAAGCTCCACAAATGCGAAAGGCTTGACCATATAGTCGTCAGCGCCGCCGCGCAGTCCGGAGACCCTGTCATCCACACTTCCCATCGCCGTCAGCAGGATTGCGGGTGTCTCAATCTTTGCTGTACGCAACGCTTTCAACAACAAGAGCCCATCGAGGCCAGGCAGCATGCGATCCAGGATCAGCAGGTCATAGTCGCTGTTCATCGCCTGCACGAGCGCCTCTTTGCCGTCGCTCAAATGGTCGACCACGTGTCCCTCCGCCGTGAGCCCTTTGGAGACATAGGTCGCTGTTTCCGTATCGTCTTCAACAAAGAGTATCATCATGACTGTACGCGCGTTTCCTCAAAGTTGCCGACCCGGCCCTTTTGCAAGGCCGGGTCGAATAGCTGTCAGCTTACTGAAGCCGGTCAGCCGTCGTTGGTTTCCCCATCCGCCTGACCGTCGTCATCATCTTCCTCCGCAGCGCCGCCGTCCTGATGATCCTTGATATCCGAAGACTTCGCTGACGCGAAGACCTCGCCGTTGTTGGCATCGACCAGAACAGTCCAGGGCTCCTTGTCATTACCGATCACGATCGCCTCATAAGCTGCCCGGCCGTCTTCGTCGCCGAAGGTAACGGCTGCAAGCTGCCCGTCATGGGCTTTCACCGCAAGCTCTGCGGCCTGCTGCAGGCTTACGGAAGCTCCATGGAGCATTCCCAGTTCCGAAGCATCGATGCTTTCCGCCGACGCGGCAAAGGGAAGCGCGCCGAGCAGCGCGACCGGCAGGGCAATCATGGACTTGGTAATCATTGGTCAGTTCCTTTCTATAGAGCAGGACCGTTTGCCTGCCTCCTACAGTTAAGGATCAGCGTCCCGTAGTACTTTTCCGGCTTTTTACAAATCTGTAAGAACCGCACTTTGATCTCGAAGCCTATCTTTGATGGTGCTACCAACCTGTCCGCAAGCGAAGTTGGATGAAATCGGGGCATCACAAGTGATACAGGACAGATTGCAAGCTATTCGCAATTTTCTTCCGTTGGTGTTCGGCGGCCTTTTGTTTGTTTTGGGCGTTCTGGCCCTGTTTCATTTGTTGCAGCACGTCAATCCGGCAGAGGTCAGGGCAAGTTTGCGCGTAATGCCAGTAAGCATTCTTGCAGCAGCATTCACCGCGACGTTCGTCGGATATGCGGCACTGATCGCATATGATTGGTTTGCTCTCCGTTATATCGAAAAGCCTGTTCAGCCCGGTATTGTCGCGCTCGGTGGTTTTTTAGGGTATGCCTTCGGCAACACCATCGGCGTTAGTGTCATTTCAGGCGGAGCCGTCAGATACCGTATCTATTCAGCGGTTGGGTTAAACGCCTTCGAAGTTGGTACCGTTTCCGCCTACATTGCGATCGCACTTGGAACCGGGTTGACCTTGATCGGGCTGGCTGCACTTGCTCTGCACCCTGGCGCCGCTGCTGCCTATCTCCCTTACTCCGGCAACGCCGTACGCTTTGCTTCAGGGGGAATTGTGATCGGGTCGGTCGCCATCATCCTCTGGAGTTCGCTCGGGCAACACCATCTCAAGATCCGCGGGTTCGAATTGCGTATGCCGCCGCCGGCTGACCTGGCTGGCCAGTTGTTGGCAACGCTTATTGACGTTGCTGCCGCATCATTTGCGCTGTGGGTGTTGCTTCCGGCCGGCAAACCCGACTTCTCAACATTTGTGGCGATCTACGCGGCCGCGACCATGATCGGTGTGATTAGCCACGTGCCAGGTGGAATAGGTGTCTTTGAAACCGTCGTGCTCGGTTCCCTGCCTTCCTCGGTGCCTGCGAGCGAAGCAGCCGCGGCGCTGCTGTTGTTCCGGCTTATCTACTATATCGTTCCCTTTGCTCTCGGATTTCTGCTCGTTGCCTTGAACGAGCTGCGGACTGTTTCCGGCCTCGGCAGCCGCTTTTTCGAGCGTGCTTCAGAGCCGATGCAAGTTGCCTTGAGAACGATGCACGGCATGTCTCCCGGCCTGGTAGCAACGGTGGTGTTCTGCTTTGGAGCCTACCTGCTTCTCGTAACGATGATACCGTCAGTGCGTCTGGACGCCATCGCGGAGCAGGACCTGACGGCAGCGCTCCTTTTGGAAGGCGGAACCCTTTTGACTGCTGCAGCAGGTATTACGCTGCTCATTCTATCGCACGGTCTCGCCAGGCGCGTCTCCGCGGCGTACTGGTTCACCTTGCTGACCTTATGGGTCGCGGCGTTCGCGGCGCTTTTGAACGATTTCGATCTCGAGAATGCGAGTGTGCTTGCACTGGGCGCGCTCACCCTCTTACCGTTTCGGAAGGCATTCGATCGACACGGACATTTGACGCAAGGGGTTTTTGAACCGAAGTGGCTGACGATGATGGCAGGCGTCGCCTTCGTCACTGCGACATTCTTTTTCTACATCCATAAATCGGTGCCTTACTCTCACGATCTTTGGACCGAATTCTCACAGGCTTCCAACACGCCACGCGCTTTGCGCGCAGGTCTTGCGATATCAGCTGCGCTTTTTTTCTTCGTCCTCTTCTTGTTGACGCGGCCTGCCAGCCTGAAATCCACGCCGCTCCAGGACGCAGTCTCCCGGGAACGGGCTGCTAGCCTTGTCGCCAAGTCGAACGATCCACAGGCCTGGCTAAGTCAGAGTGGAGACAAGCAATTCATTTTCTCTGATTCCGGCAACTCCTTCATAATGTACGGAATGTACCGCAAGTCCTGGATTGCATTGGGAGATCCCGTCGGAGTTGAAGCGGAGTTTCGAGATCTCTGTCATGCCTTCATGGAAGGCGCGAGGCGCGCAAACTGCACTCCATTTTTTTATGAGGTGGGGTCAAAGCACCTCACCCTCTGGATCGAGCTGGGGTTGTCGCTCCACAAGATCGGGGAAGAAGCTGTCGTCAAGCTTCCGGATTTCTCTGTTTCGGGAAGTCGTTTCAAATCAATGCGTGCTGCTCTTCACAAGAGAGAACGAGAGGGCTACACGCTCGAAATCATTCAGCCTCCTCACGATGACCGGCTCTTGGCGCGACTGCACACGATCTCCGATGCCTGGCTTTCCGGAAAAGCAGGCCGTGAAAAGGGATTTTCACTCGGACGGTTCGACAAGCACTATCTGGACCAGTTTGACATCGCCGTGGTGCGAAAAGAAGATCATGAGATCTGCTTTGCTAACATTCTCTCCGTTTCCGACGGGAAATATCTGACCATCGATCTCATGCGCTATCTGCCTGATGAGGCTTCCGGCATCATGGAATATATGTTTTTGCGTCTGCTTGAGACCTACAGGGATCGAGGTGCGCTTGAATTCAACCTCGGGCTCGCGCCACTCGCAGGCCTGTCGGACAATCTCTATTCCGGTGCATGGAACCGCGTCGGACGCATGATCTACCGCAATGGCGGCGCTTTCTACAATTTTGAAGGCTTGCGGGCATTCAAGCAGAAATTCCATCCGAACTGGCGTCCGCGCTACCTTGCTCTTCCACCCAACGCCTTTGCGCTCGTTGCGATGGGCGATGTTGCGCTGCTCACGTCTGCGATACCCCGTAACCCGCATTCCAAGTGATCTCATGTTTCTGACCGTCGATCAATTTCTGCCTTCCCTGCAATCTCTGGGCATATTCGGTTATTGGCTGATAGGCTTGGCGGCAGCGCTTGAAGCGTTTTTCCTGACTGGCGTCATTGTTCCCGGAACGCTAATCGTCGACGCAGGCGGAATTCTGGTCCAACGCGGCCTGCTGGACTTCTTCGATCTCGTGTGGTTCGTCGCCATCGGATCTGTGCTCGGATCAGAAGTCAGCTTCTGGGTTGGGCGTGTCGCCCTGGATCGCGTGCCGGGTAAAGACAAGCTTAGCCGTTCTAAAGCCTTTGTACGGGCGCAAAACCTGTTTCTTCGTCGCGGTGGTCTGGCTCTGGTTCTCGGACGGTTTCTCGGCCCCGTTGCGGGCCTGGTTCCGCTTGCTGCGGCAATGGCAGGAATGGACCGGCGCAAATTCGCGATCTGGAATATTCTGGGTAGCTTTCCTTACGCCTTAGCCCATGTCGGCTTCGGTTTCGTCGTCGCCAATGTTCTGGGATCGCTTGGCAATACGTTCGGCCGGCAGGCCGTTCTCGTCGCCGTCTGCCTGCTGCTGTTGCTGGTCCTTTGGGGGATCCTTTTCAGCCTCGTACGCCTGGCACCGCTGGCGTTGACTTTCCTGTCGCTTGTCACGCGCAGGGTTATTGAACAACCTGCCGTTCGGCAATTTCTGTCGAAACATCCGGCGGCGATGGATTGGCTGGCAAAGCGTCTTTCCAGAGACACCTTCACAGGGCTTCCCCTGACGATCCTTGTCACGATCTTCATTTATGTCGGAGTGGTATGGCTGGATTCGGTGCTGGATTTCTTGCACGACAGCCAGATTGTGCAACTCGACAAGCGCCTTGCCGAACTCATTCATCACTTCCAGTCGCCTGCGCTAATAAATCTGTCTACCTGGGTCACGGCTGCGGGCAGTTGGACAGCGGTCTTGCCGTTGACCGTCGCTGGTCTGATCTGGTTGCTCTTGCAACGGTGTCACACTCTTGCAGCCGGATTGCTGATATCCGTTCTCGGCAGCACTGTCTCGGTGGCTTTGCTCAAATTGATCTTCCAGCGCCCGCGTTCACCGCTTGGCTTCTTTCTTGAGACATCCAACAGTTTCCCGTCCGGTCATGCTGCGACTTCCATCGGCTTTTATGGAATGCTCATGTATGTGATCTGGCGCGCAGGAAAGCTGCGCGCAGAGACAGCCATTCTTGCCGCCGGCTTGATCGCATTTCTAATCGGAGGGAGCCGGATCTATCTGATCGAACACTATCTGAGCGACGTGCTGAACGGTTGGCTGGTCGGCATTCTTTGGGTGGTGTTCGCGGTGGCTGTCTGCGAATGGCTCACTTCAAGAAAGCTGGGTCAAAATTTGCCCTCTGTCGAAGGATGGCGCTGGAAGTTGGGATACGGGCTGATTGTCCTGCTGGGGTGCGTTGCCGGTGGTAATGTCTGGCTGTATGACCACCCGCGGAATGCTCCACTTCCGTCTGTAACGGACCAAGTCCTGTCGTCACCAAAAGATCTAGAAAAGCTGAGTGGCCTTTCGGAGATGACCGAGTCTCTCCTCGGCACGCCTTTGAGACTTGCGTCGATTGTGGTGCTGGCGCGCGATGCATCTGCACTGGAACATGCTTTTGAGGGAGCAGGATGGAAAGCCTCACCGTCACCTTCCCTGGGAAGAGTGTTCGACGCTTTCACGACGGTCGTTGACGGCCAGGAAGACCCGACAATCGAAACCGTTCCGCACTTCTGGCGCGGACAGCCAAATGACCTGGGCTTTGTTGAAGCAGCTTCCCAACGAACAAAGCTTGCAGACAAAGGCGTCCATGTCCGGATCTGGCGCACAAATTACGTAACCGAAGCAGGACTGCGCGCCTATCTTACGACAGCCGGAAGGGATGAAGACGAAACCCCACCGTTGAATTGCAGCACTCGGAGTGACGCTGCCGCACAGGACATGGTTGTCAAAAGTCTGGTTCAAAAGGGAGCACGGATCGAGACCTCACTCGCGGTGAAACGATCGGGGGCTCCTTGCCCGTCACTACAACCGGCGGGCCGGCATGTCGTCGTTCTTTCCCTGTCCTGATCCGACAAGGCCGATACATCCATGACACTACTTGGTCGGTTTCGAGCCGCAGGAAGAAAATCCGCTGACGGAACAGATTTTGGGCGCAAAGCTTCAGAACGCAGAAGCTTCCTGGCGTTGAAGCGTCAAACAAAAACGAATGAGGGCGCGGTCGTCGAAGGCCCGTTTCCTCTTCAAAGACTTTTTCTGGTCTTCATTCTTCCTGCGATAAGCTCCGTTCTGATAGGTCTTCTCATCGCCTTTGGATTTGTGATTTCATCGAGCGTTGAACAAGCTTTCATCTCCGAAGCGGCTCTTCGCCACAAGCTTCTGGTTTCGGTTGCCGAAACGCATGCGCTGACGGCAATGCAAGACGCTTTCAATGGACGGGTCTCAAGCGACGCGAGCAGGCAAAAAATCAGCGACGCTGTCGTTCCGGAAATAAACGAGCTTGGTATCGCGTGTGCTGCGATCCTTACACTCAGCGGCAAATTGATCGCCGAAGGCGGCACAACTCCTTGCGCCGCTTTGACACCCTCGGAAATTGAGGATTTGTCTGTCGCAGGCACTGTGCTGATGCGCGAGGAAAATGACAATCCGGTATTTTGGATCGTAGCTAGCTCCGTTGAAGGAGCTGCCGGACTAGATCCGATTATCGTCGTGACGCGCAACCTGGCCTCCGCGGCGGAGAATCTTGCTCAATTTTACGCAGTCATGTGGGTTGGTGGGTTGGCTGCGCTTTTTGTGATGGTCGTTGCTGCCGCGCTGCTGCTTGTGAGGCGGGCTCAGCAGGAAATTGACCGGCGCACAAACGCTCTCAACGAAGCAAGATCCGCGATAGCGCGTTTCGTGTCGGAACAGACAAGGCAGAAGGTGGCGCACGGAACCCTCGAGGCCCGGAGGATCCACACCACCGTGATGTTCATGGACATACGAGATTTTTCGAGCTTTGCTGACCGCGTCTCTCCGGAAGACGCCGCAGATCTCGTTGGAAAGCTCGCCGCAGTAGGGTTCGCCGCTGTGCGGGAGCATCAGGGCGACGTAGACCGGCTCCTCGGAGACGGGTTGCTGGCCCGTTTCGACGGCGAAAGCAGGCACGAGCGTGCTTGGAGAGCCGCGGAGGCTATACTGTCGCAGATTGAGGCACTGCAACCCGCTCGTGGTGTAGGAATTTCACTTCACGATGGCGAAGTCGTTGAAGCTGTCATAGAGGCAGGCGATCGGGCCGATTCAACAATTCTTGGGCGAACGACGAACATCGCTGCTCGAATTTGTAGCGCTGCGCGGGAAGGGGAAGTGCTGGCCTCAGCAACGATGCCTTCGCCGCCGGCTAATCTTCGATTGTCTGAATTTGGATGCGAAAACCTCCAGATGAAGGGGCACAGCATCTGTCTCGCTATTCGACGATTTCGTTTGGTGTTGTTGAGCTAATTTCCCCAAAGCGTAACTCCCTAAAAAAGATGAAACTGTTTCCCTGGAAGCGCCAAGACCAAGTTTGAAGTTCAGGATTATGACAAAAAATGGAGACGGCCAGCCGTTTTATTAGTTGTCCTCTCCCTCATTCCGCCAGGACCAGGTCGCATTGTTCGGCTTTGAGGTCGATGCTGGCGGGTTCACGGTCGGTGACGAGGACGTCAATCTGGCGCCAGTCGCAGACGTGGATGAGGCCGGAGCGGTCATATTTGCTAGAATCCAGCAGCATGATCACTTCCTCCGCCCGGCTGATCATGGCGCGCTTGAAATCCGCTTCGAAGAGGTCGAAGTCCTGACATCCGCTTGGTGAGCCGGAAACGGTGGAGCAGACGAAATAGCTGGGGGTGAACTGGCGCAGATAATCGATCGTGCCCGCGCCGCACAGGGTGCGGTCATGGGCCCTGACTTCGCCTGGTGGCAGGATCACCCGGTGCCGGCCGCTTTCGCTAGCAAATATGCCGGCAATTTCCAGCGAGATCGTCAGGATAGTCATGGGCTCTCGCCGCGCCAGTTCCTTGGCCAGGAAACAGGCGGTGCTGCTGTTGTCCAGCATTACCGTTGCCCCCTCGCGGATATGGGCGCTGGCGCGGCGACCAATGGCTTCCTTTTCCGAAATAGCCTGGCGCAGGCGTCGCTCGAACGGCGGTTCCGACTTCGGCGAGGAGAGGCGCACGCCGCCGTAGAATTTCTCAACGAGGCCGTCGGCGGACAGGCCCTTGAGATCGCGGCGGACCGTCTCGTCAGAGACTTGAAGCTGCTCGGCTAGTTCGGTGATGCCGGTTTTGCCCTGCGCCTCAAGCACGGCGAGGATCTGTTGCTGGCGAAAGCTGGGAGCCATGATGTGTCTGCCTGGTCCGTCCGTTCTTGTCTCGTTCAACCGATAGCCTGTCCACTGCCGGCGTGGAAGACCCGCAGGCGGGAAAGGTCAAAGGTCAGCTGCACCTCCTGGCCATCTTCGGGCACATCCGTCACCGGCGCGCGCACTACCATCCGGTCCGGTCCGACATCGACCGTCACCAGGGCTTCTGCGCCGATATATTCCACCTGAACCACTCGGCCGACCGCCATACCGCCCGAGGAGACGAACCGGGCTTCTTCCGGCCGGATCCCCAGAAGCAGGTCGGGCGTGCTGTCGGAAAGCGGCACCCTAAGGTCGAGGGCGAAGGCGGGATGGGCCGCCCGCCGCTCATTCAGCCGTCGGGCGGGTAGAAGGGCCATTTCCGGCGAGCCGATGAAGCGGGCAACAAAGCTATTGGCCGGGTTCTGATAGATCTCCATCGGAGCACCCACCTGCTGCAGCTGCCCCCTGGACATGGTGGCAACCCTGGTGCCCAGGGTCATGGCCTCGATCTGGTCATGGGTCACATAGATGACTGTGAGCCCCAGCTCCCGGTGCAGGCGCTTGAGCTCGCCGCGCATGTGGTTGCGCAACTTGGCATCCAGGTTGGACAGGGGCTCGTCGAACAGGAACACCTTTGGCTGACGCACCAGCGCCCGGCCAATCGCCACCCGCTGGCGCTCGCCGCCGGATAGCTCCTTCGGCCGCCGGTCAAGAAGATCGGTGATATTGAGGATCTCGGCGGCGTCCCGCACCCGGCGGTCGATCTCGCTCTTGCCAAGGCGGGTGGTCTTCATCAGGCCGAAGGCCATGTTCCGGTAGGCGGTCATATGCGGATATAGCGCATAGGACTGGAACACCATGGCGATGTCGCGCTTTTGCGGCGCCACATCCGTCACGTCCCGGCCGTCGATGAAGAGATGACCGGAGGAAATTTCCTCCAGACCGGCAATCATGCGCAGTGTGGTGGACTTGCCGCAGCCGGAGGGGCCGACCAGCACCATGAATTCCTTGTCCTCGACCGTGAGATCGATGGCAGAGACGGTTTCGCGGGCGCCGTAGGACTTGGAAACCCTGGAGAGTGTTACGGTTGCCATGAAGATGTTCTCTCGTTCGGGCTCACTTGACACCCGTATGCATGAAGCTGTCGATGAAGCGGCGCTGGAAGATGACAAAGAAGATCAGCAGCGGCGAGATGACGATGGTCGTGCCCGCCATCAGGCGGGTCCAGTCGGCGCCGCTGTCCGCCTTGGCCAGCAGGCCCAGACCGATCGGCAGGGTGCGCACGCTGTCCGAATTGGTCACCAGCAGCGGCCACATGTAGTCATTCCAGTGGGTCACCACCGAAATGATGGAAAAGGCGATCAGGGTCGGCTGAACCAGGGGCAGATAGACGTGCCACAGGATGCCGAGATGCCCGCAACCGTCCAGCCGCGCCGCGTCGGAAAGATCCGAAGGCACCTGGCGGAAGGACTGGCGCAGCATGAAGGTGCCATAGCCGGAGGCGATGAAGGGCACGGCCATGGCTGGCAGGGTGTTGATCAGCCCGAACTCATGCAGGGTGACGAAATTCGTCAGGAAGATCGCATAGATCGGGAACATCACCTGCAGCAGGAACAGGCCGAACAGCAGCTTCTTGAAGGGAAACTCCAACCGGGCAAAGGCATAGGCCGCAAGGGTGATGGTAATCAGCTGGCCGAGCAGGATCGAGCCGGTCACCAGCACAGAGTTGACCAGATAGGTGCCGAAGGGGGCGACCGCGAGAGTCGCCGGATAATTAGCGAAATTCGCCACTGCCGGAAGGATGCCCGCCTCCGGGTCAAACACCTCCACCCGGGTCTTCAGCGAGGTGAGAACGATCCAGACCAGCGGGCTCAGCCAGAGGCATGCCAGGGGTAGGAGCAGCAGATGCAGTGCGTTTTTCCGCGCAAAGGACTTCCAGCTTCTGCTGCGACGAGCAGGGGAGGCCGCAGCATTCAGGGAGCGGGTCTCACTCATCAGCGGTCTCCCAGATAGTGGACCCGGCGCCCGAGGGTCACCGCAACCAGACCAATCAGGCCGAGCATGAGGAGGAGCAGGGCGTTGGCGACGGTCGAGGCATAGCCGATGTCCTGATACTGAAAGCCGTTCTGATAGATGTAATAGGTCAGCACGTTTGTGGAATCTGCCGGCCCGCCCTGGGTCATGACATAGACGTAGTCGAAGATCTGATAGCTGTGCAGGATGCCGATCACGATGACGAAATAGAGGGTCGGCGAGATCAGCGGTAGGGTGATGTAGAGCAGCCGCTGGGGCGCATTCAGCCCTTCCAGGCGGGCTGCCTCGTAAATGTCCGAGGGCACGAGTTTCAGCGCCGCCAGCAGAATCAGCATGAAATAGCCCGCGTATTTCCAAGCGCTCATCAGCACGATGGCGGTCAGGGCCCAGCCGCTGTCATAGAGCCAGTCCGGATGTGGCAGGCCGATGGCCGCCAGCGCCTCGTTCACCGGGCCATAACCCGGCGCATAGAGAAAAACCCAGACCATGCCAGCTGCAACGGACGGGATCATCACCGGATAGAAAAAGGCGGAGCGGTAGAGGGTCAACCCGCGCAGCTTGCTGTCCAGGGCCACCGCAAGCAGCAGCGCTGCTAGGATGGACAGGGGAATGGTGGTGACGGTGTAGAACACCGTGTTGCCCAGCACCTTCCAGAACAGGCCGTCCTCCAGCAGACGGGTGTAGTTCTCCAGCCCCAGCCAGAACATGTCTGGATCGCCCAGCACCACATCATGCAGGCTGAACCAGATGGACCGGAGGATCGGCCAGTAGGTGAAGACAGACAGGAACACCACGGAGGGCATCAGAAACACATAGGCGAGCATCGCCTCGTTCCGGTGCGCCCGCGCAAATCTGCGCGACATGAAGGAAGACCTTCCAGATAGGGGACGTCAAAAGTGGGAAAGGGCGGATGCCCAGCCGGCCGGCCGGCCAGACATCCGCCCTCAGAGTTCTTGGAAATCAGCCCTTCATGCGGCGCATGACGCGGGTGATTTCACGGTTGGAGCTCTCATTGGCTTCCTTGAGAGCTTCAGCCGGCTGGATTTCACCAGCCAGGGTCCGGTCGAGCGCACTCTTGAGGAACTCGCGCACCCGGTGGTAGGCAGGAACCTGCAGGAAGGCACCTGCGAACTCAGACTGGTCCAGGGCGACCTTGGCTTCCGGCACATCGGCCAGATAGCTCTGCATGGCGGGGGAGGCCCAGGAGGACTTGCGCACGGCAAGATAGCCGGTGGCCTTGCTCCAGTTGGCCTGGTTTTCCGTGTTGGTCATCCAGCGGGCGAAGGTCCAGCTGGCTTCCTTGCGGGCGTCGGACTGCTTCTTGGCAATCATCAGAGGTCCGCCGCCCTGGGACGCGCCGTAGGTCTTCTTCTTCGGCATGAAGGCGACGCCGACCTTGAAGGGCGACGAAGTGCGCAGGTTGGTGAGCGAACCGGTGGAGTGATAGAGCATGGCGGTGGTGCCGGCCATGAAGTCATTGGCCGATCCCTGCCAGGTGGACGCGGACGGCATGACGCCGGCCCTGACCATCTTGTTCCAGAACTCCAGCGCTTCCAGGGCTTCCGGACGGTCGAACAGAACCTTGTCGTTCTCCCAAGGGGTCAGGCCGTTCTGGCGGCAGTAGCACTCGAACATCCAGTCATGCCAGCCGCCGCCGATAGTCAAGCCCCAGCGCTTCAGTTCGCCGTTCTCGCGCAGGGTGACGGCCTGTGCGGTTTCCAGAAGTTCGTCCCAGGTGACCGGAGCCTTGGAGATCCCGGCCGCCTCGAAGGCGTCCTGATTGTAGTAGAGCACCGGTGTGGACGGCTGGAACGGCAGACCATAGAGACGGTCGCCGGATATGCAGGTGGAAAGGAAGCCCGGCAGGAAGTCCTGATAGATGTCATCGGCCTTCGCCAGGTCCGTGACGTCCTCCAGCGCATCCAGACCCAGGAAGGTCTGCAGAGCGGAGTTGATTGGCAGCCACAGGGCGGGCGGCTCGTTCACGCCGATCGCGGTAATGACCTTCTGCTCGGTGTTGTCGTAGCTGCCGGCATAGATGGCTTCGACTTCGATGCCTTGATGGGCAGCGTTGAACTCGGCGATCATGCCGGAGATGATCTTGTTGATGTCACCGGACACGCCGACCGGATACATGAACTGGATCTTGACCGGACCGGCCGCGCGGGCGGTGGAAATGACGCCCGGCAGGACGCTGATGAAAGGGGCGGCGAGACCAGCACGCAGGATGCTGCGGCGGGAAATGTTGGACTTTGTGGAACTCACGTCAAAACCTCCGTGATTGACATCAAATTCAGCAAAAACCAACGCTGGAAGCGCATCTGACTCAAAAATGCGGAAAGACCATTATTTTCTGACGCTTGACCAGGTTTTTGTGCGCCCTTCCGATTTTTCGGTCTCGTGGATTCTGATGAATTCACGTTGTTAATCCCACATATTTACGTAAGTTTTGTGACGTCGGCGTTATTGAGGCGCTCTTGTGGCCCAATACGATTGCCACTCGGCTCTATTCAAAAAATGCAGTTGATGCCTTGTCGGAAGCCGTGAGACAGCTTTTTTACTTCTTACAAATTTGTAAAATTCCGGCAAAACGTTCCAGGGAACGTCCTGTCACTCTCTGTCCCGAAGCCTCGAACGAGAGGCTGATCTAAACGGGACATGACCCATGCATCCAACTCTTCGAAATTTTCTTCTGTCAGCGGTCCTGATCGCGATTCCAGTGACCGGTTTCGTTGTGGCAGAAAGGTATCTCTTGCCGTCCGCACCCGCGTCGACCGCTCAAATCAACAATCAGCAGGGACTTGGTGACCTGTCTGCGTATCAGGTCATCGTTGCTGACACGCAGAAAATCGCCGACACGGGAGACCTCAAGGCCGCAGAAAAGCGGATCACCGATCTGGAAACGCTCTGGGACCAGAACGCCACCGATCTGCGCAAGGCAGATGCAGGCGCATGGTCGACCGTTGATGCGGCTGCCGACAAAGCCTTTTCAGCGCTGCGCAGCGGAAAACCTGAAATATCTGCTGTGAAGCAGGCTCTTGTCGATCTCTCCCAAACGCTGCAGGCACCGGTCACAGCAGCAACAGCCCAGCCAGTTCAGAAAATCGCCGGCATCGTCGTGACGGACGAAACCGGCCGGGCGCTCCCCTGCGAAGTGCTGATCGGAAAACTGCGCGACACCCTCGCAAATTCTCAACCTTCCGCCTCTGTCGCGGATCTTCAATCGAAAGCACTCGAACGCTGCAATGCGGACGACGACGCACATGCCAATACCTTCTCGGCTCAGGCTCTGGCGCAACTCAAGGGATAAGCATCATGAGCAACATAACTGCAGCAGACCATGATCATCCAATCGAGGTCTCTACCGCTGTCAATCGCGTTCCCGAGGTCACACCCGGCTTCTGGATCATCAAACTCACCGCCGTCACCATGGGCGAGACCGCAGCGGATTTTCTGGCCGTCAATCTTGGTCTGGGACTCGGCACGACAACGCTTCTGATGACGGCAATCCTTGTCGCGGCGATGTTCTGGCAATTCTCCCAGAAACGCTACGTACCGGCGGTCTACTGGACGGCGGTTGTGCTGATATCCGTCGTCGGTACGCTGATCACCGACAACATGACTGATGCCCTTGGCATTCCGCTCCTGAATTCCACGATCGGCTTCACGATTGCACTCGCCGGGACGTTTGCGGTCTGGTTTGCGAGCGAACGGACGCTTTCCATTCATGAGGTCTTCACCTTCAGACGGGAAGCCTTCTATTGGCTTGCCATTCTCTTCACCTTTGCCCTGGGCACGGCGGTCGGGGACCTGATCTCGGAAGCTTTCGGCGTGGGCTTCGCTGGAACCGGGGTTCTCTTTGGCCTCATCATCGCGTCTCTGGCTCTGGGTTATTTCGCGTTGGGTCTTGGTGGACTGTGGGCCTTCTGGCTCTGCTACATCTTCACCCGGCCCCTGGGGGCATCATTCGGCGATTTCCTCGCACAGCCGGCCGACTACGGCGGGTTGGGGTTAGGCACCATCGTGACCAGTGTCGCATTCCTGGCAATCATCGCCCTGACGGTTGCCTACATGACCCTCCGATCTTCCACAAAAACTAAATGACCAAGTTGTCGGACTGTCTGCAAGCCGGGCAGTCCGACAGACCGAGGAGGCAAAACGTGAAAACCATCGGCCCCGCTATCTCAACAGACGGTCTTTCCAGGAACTACGCTGAGCGGGTTGCCCTGCACCCTCTCACGATCGAAATCCCGAAAGGAGAGGTCTTCGGGTTTCTTGGACACAATGGTGCCGGCAAGACCACGACCATTCGCCTTATGACAACGCTGCTGAACCCTTCATCCGGTTCGGCGTGCATTGCCGGCTACGACATCCGCACCGATCCGCTTCTGGTTCGCTCCGCGATTGGGTATTTGCCTGAGAATGTCCGTCTTTACGACCGTTTTACAGCACGTGAAAACCTGACGTTCTTTGCTCAGCTCTCCGGGGTCGGCAACGTTCGAGAAGCCGTTGCGGAGACGCTGGAGTTTCTGAACATTTCCGGGCTTGCCGATCGGCGGGTAGGCACCTTCTCGAAAGGAATGCGTCAGAGGATCGGCCTGGCTCAGGCGATCCTGCACGAACCACAGATCCTTTTTCTCGATGAGCCCACGTCGGGCCTCGACCCGATGGGCGTCCGCCAACTGCGCGAGATCATCGAGAAGCTGCACACCCGCAAGATGACCATCTTCATGAACACGCACCTTTTGAGCGAGGTCGCGCGTACCTGTACTTCCATCGGCGTTCTTGCGCAGGGAAGGCTGGTTTTCCACGATCGGATCGAAGCTGTTTCCAACCGGTATGACGAGCGCAAGCTGGAGGAACTTTACCTCGATGTCGCAAGGCAGGAGGCAGTGGAATGAACCCTGTTCTCCTTGTCGCAAGACAGTCGCTTGCCACCTTGTTGCGGGAACGCAGTGTCATACTTCTCGCCGTGATATTCACGGCAATGATTGCGGTTTCCGCATGGCTGGGCTGGTCGGCCACACAAACCGTGAATGCAATCTACCAGAAGGCTGCCGACTATCTGGCCCAGGCTGGGCAGCCGATACCTCCCAATCCGGTGGCTGAAAGTGCCCCCCTGTCAGTGCTGCGAAACCTGACCGTCTATGTTTCGTTTCTTGGCGCTTTCGCCGCGATCGTGATCGGCCAGGCCATTATCGAAGTCGACCGGCGTTCCGGAGTGCTTCCCCTTGTCGGGACCCGGCCGATTGCCGGTTGGAAAACCGGATTGGGGCGCATCGTTGCCGTTGGCGCCGCGACCGCCGGTCTGATGGCACTGGCCGGAGCGATCGCGACAATCGTGCTCGTTTCAATTCCGGGATTGCCGATGCAAGGCCCGGACTGGCTCAACCTCGCGAGCGCCCTTCTGCTCGGCTGGGTCTATATCTCGATCTTCGGTTTTCTGGCACTCGGTGGAGCCGCGCTTCTGCCGGGCACGGCGAGCGGTTTGCTGGCGGCGACAGTTGTCTGGCTGGCGATTACCTTTGTGCTCCCTGCGCTGACGGGAAACGTCAATCCGACAGCCGCCATCAACCCGGTGTCTGCCTTGGCGACAATTCCCGAGACACCGGTTTTCCGAACCTTCTCTCAGGCTCTGGGGCCATTTTCTCTGTCGGAAGCCTTCGGTTGGCTCGAAGCCAGGACGATGGGTTATCTGCCCGACGGTCTTGCCTCCCGGGGAGGCGTGTCCCCGTTGCTCTCCCTTTCTGCGGCTTTTCTCGGAGCCGGCGTTTTTGCCCTCCTTGCCGCCTGGCGCATGGATCCGAGCACAGGAGGTCCCGATGCCTGACAAGTCCCCGTCACCGATCGCGCAGATCGCAACGATCGGACTGCGCGATGCCCGTGAAGCCATGCGAGACCGGTTCCTGCTGTGGGCCGTCATCTTCCTGACCGTTGCGGCACTCGTGTCGCTTGTTACTGGCAGCATTGCGCTTCACGGCGATGCGGCAACCTATGCAAAGGCCAAAGCTCTGTTGCTGGCCCTTGGCAAGGATGCCTCAGCCCTTGCCGCTCCCGAATTCTATCCCTTGAAGCTTCTGCGCGGAACGATCGAGCAGATCGAGATCCTCGGAGCCGTGATCGCGCTCGTTGCGGGTTACCGGGCGGCTGCGACCGAGCGGGGACGCCAGACACTTGCACTGATCCTCACGCGCCCGATGCGCCATTGGCACTATCTTGCTGCCAAGCTTGCAGGTGGAATGGCTCTCGCGGCGGTCTCCCTGGCGGCAGTGTTTTTAACGATGGCACTGATCCTCCCGCTAATTTCCGGGATCGGACTTACGGGAATGGATCTTCTGCGGCTCGCGATCACCTGGGTCGCCGGAATTGCCTATTTGACAGCCCTGTTTGCCCTTGGTTTCGGGCTCAGCCTCTGGATGCGTTCCCCCGCGACGGGGCTGGTCTACGCCTTTGCCCTCTGGCTGCTTGTGGTTCTGGTCGCCCCCCAGATCGGGGACACGATGGACCCGGACAACCAGGTCGCTGGCGGCATCTACGCTCAGCTTTCGGTTCCCAAGGCCGAGCAGGACCGGATCAAGGCAGGTTTCAGCACCTACGAGACGATCCGCAACGGCATCGAACAGATCTCCGTCACCAAGCATTTCGAGCGGCTCACCTTCGCCGTGCTCGGCATCAAGGACACCTACACCGGTAAACCCCTGGGGCCGATCCTGTCCGAGAAATCTGGCGACGCGCTGTTTCTTTTTCTTTTCACCTTCGGGCTCGCCGGCATCGTCCTGCTGCGCCCGATTGACCCTGACCGTCTGACCAAGGAGACCTGACATGAAGACGATCATCACACCCTCGCTCGCCGTTCTGGCCCTCTGTACCGGACTGTTTCAGTCCCAGGCTTATGCGGCTGATCTCGATGCCGACGGCGATGGTGTCCCGGATATCGCGGAACCGCTGCTGCATACCGATCCGATGAACCCGGACACGGATGGTGACGGCAAGAACGATCTGGACGACACGGATCCGGTTTTTGCCGCAAGTCCAATCAAGCAGGAAGGTGCCAAGCCCAGCTATCGGATTGGCGAACTGCTGGTTGAAAACAACTATGATCCCGAGAAGAAAGCGGATGCCCCCGATCATCTGGAAATCCAGTTGCTCAATCACGGGGCGAAACCTCTCTCCGGCTACACAGTCTTCTACACGATCACGGATGCGGACAGCGGAGCGAAGGAAACCTATGTGCTCCATCCGGATATCACGGTTCCCGCGAAGGGAGAGGCTCGCATCCATGTGGACGAAGGCACTGCACCAGGGCATCTGCGCGCCAATCCCAACTCGATCTATGTCACCAGCCTGGCCGGAAAACACGTCACGGCCTCGATCCAGGCAAACGGTTTCGCACCGGTCACCGCCGAGGTGGAAAAGGATCCGGGCGGTGCGGAAACCGCTGACTGATCTTTCCAGTGCACCGGCAGGTATTGGGCGTCGCGACACCTGCCGGTCTCGATACTGATCAACCCACAAATTTGAAAGAGCGATTGACGCAGGGTGTCATGCCCAAGTTATGACCAGATCAGTTGACATGTAACCATGGCTGAAATTACCTGGCTACTATTGACCTACAAGGTTCCTGCAGACCCAGCAGCAAAACGCGTCGCGATCTGGCGGCGGTTGAAAAGCATGGGGGCTGTCTATTTGCAGAATGGCGTTTGCTTGCTTCCGAAAACGGATGACCACACGCGACGTCTGAAAATGGTCGAGAATGAGGTCGCGGAGGCAAAGGGAGATAGTGTCCTTTTGGAAACCGTGGCTCTCGACGCCGCACAGGAAAATAAAGTCGTTGCCAGGTTCAAGGCGGATCGGGATGACGCCTATGAGGAATTTATCGACAAATGCGATGACTTCGAGCGGGAAGTCGCCAAGGAAATAGAGGCCGCGCACTTCACCTACGCAGAGCTTGAAGAGAACGACGTTGACCTGAAAAAACTTCAGGGATGGTTGGAAAAAATCGAAAAATTGGACTTTTACGGCGGGGAAAGAGCCAAAGAGGCCCAGCATCGCCTGCAAGGCTGTGAGGCTGTTCTGGAGGACTATGCAAAGCGTGTTTTCGATGCCCACGAGGAAAACAGCCGCTCCTGACCAACTGCCGACCGGATGCTGAAATTCGTTGGCATCTCAGGCCCGTAAAATGGGAGAAATGCGAATGATGGAATGGTCTACCGCTGCTCCGGCAATCGGTTCTGCATTTCTGGCATCTGCTGTCGAAATCGTTGAGGCCTTCACGATCATTTTGGCCGTCGCGACGCTTCGCGGATGGCTGCCGGCTGTTATGGGAACTGCAGGCGCCTTCGCCACGCTTGCCGCCATCGTCATTGCACTCGGTCCACTGCTGGACAATGTACCGCTGCACGGGCTTCAACTTATCATCGGTGTTCTTTTGCTTCTGTTTGGCATCGGTTGGCTTCGCAAGGCTGCCTTGAGATCGGCTGGCATTGTGCCGCTACATGACGAGGATGCGATCTTCGCGGCGGAACAGGCTTCACTGAACGAGGAAGTGAGCCGAAAGAAAAGATCCCGCGACTGGATCGCCGGAATTACGGCCTATAAGGCAGTCTTGCTCGAGGGACTTGAAGTGGTTTTCATTGTCGTTGCGGTGGGGGCGGGGCGTGGACTTATCTGGCCCGCAAGCCTAGGGGCATTGGCTGCATGCGCCGTCGTCCTCATCATCGGCGCTTTCCTGCATCGGCCCTTGTCGAGCGTTCCGGAAAACACTTTGAAGTTTGGCGTCGGGGTGATGCTATCGGCGTTTGGCGTTTTCTGGACTGGCGAGGGTCTGGGCATCGAATGGCCCGGCGCCGACCTGTCCCTGTTTATTTTCGCGGCATTATTTCTGGGCACAGGACTTCTTGCTTCCCACTACGCCAAAGCACGTAACTTGGAGGCGGGATCATGACCCTTCTGAAAGATGTGTTGGCCGAGCTCTTTGGAATGTTCGTTGCAGACGCCCGCCTTGCGCTCGCAATTCTGGCTCTGGTTGCATTCACAGCGGTCTTGGTGACGCCAGTCCATCTAAACCCCTTGGTTTGCGGTCTAATTCTTCTGTCTGGATGCCTCATCACGTTGTTTGCTGCCGTACTGGCTGCAACTCGAAATTCATAGGCAATCGGATCATCACAAACTGACCTGGGGACCAAATTCTCCGAAGGGGCGATAGCTTGTTTGCGTTCGCCGGACCTAGCGCATCATGCCCAGGCGCTTGAAGAGCCATAGCTGCGCACTGCCCAGGAAAAGCAACAAACCGCAGACAATCAGGAAAGCCCAAGGATTGCCTGTCCCGGGGATGCCTCCGACATTGATGCCAAGCAAGCCAGTCAACAGTCCCAGGGGAAGAAAAATTGCCGTCACGACGGATAGTACGAACATACGTCTGTTCATAGTCTCAGATCGTTTGTCGATTATCTGGTCATGGATCACCTGAGCCCTGTCACGAATGGAATCCAGTTCCTCTCCCAATCGCGTCACGCGGTCCGCAGCTTCTCGAATTCGGCTCCGATCTCGATCCGTCAGCCAAGGCAAATCCTCGATCTCGAAGGTGGTAAGCGCATCACGCTGCGGGAACATGTAACGCCTGATGGTTATTGCTGTGCGCCGAATATCTGCAAGTGTGTCCTTTGATGCGTTTACGTCGTCTTGCAACAGACTTTCTTCCAGTACGTCAATGCGCTCATTCAAACTTGCAATTGTGGGTTCGGCACGATCTGCGAGCCTAAGCGCCAGCTTTGCAACGAGATCTCCCGGCGAAAGAGGAGCCCTGTTCGACTCGATCGCATCGAATAGATCTCGAACCGCCTTGAGTGGTCTGATCCAGACACCAATCACGCGCTTTTCCTCGATCCAGAGCCGCGTGGAGATCATGTCTTCAGGCTCCGCACCGGGGTTCAGGTTGACACCTCTCAAAATGAGAATTGCACCGCTTCCATGGACTGTGCATCTCGGGCGCGTTTCTTCCGCCGACAGCGCATCCACCACGAAACTGTCGAGATTGCATTTCTGCAGCCATTCCTGCGCCGATGAATTTTCTCGGTGCAAATGAACCCACGAGAAGCCTGGTTCCCTGCAGTCGGTGAAAGGAGGTACAAGCTGTTCCAGCTTTCCACTTCGGGCTCCTCCTTGACCATCGAAAAACAGGACTGCGATTTCCGGGAGGTCGCCACTTTGTCTTTCCGAGGGGACGTTTGTGCTCATTATCTCAAATTGCTCTCGAAGAATTTCTCGCCGATTTGTGAGGTTCCAGACTTTATCGGATTAGTGCCCATTTGATTTGATCTGAGCGCAAAATTCTAGATAGATTTCATGCGGACTACATCCTGTTGATGAGTTGATTTGCGATTTCAAGGACAGCCTCGCAAAGAGAAATGGAATTAATTCCGAGGTCTTTCTGGAAGCCGAAACCTGCCTCTCCACTTCCGAACCCTTTTGGACACTTGCCCGCATCCAGCGCCGCTTCGCACGGAACCTAAGCTTTTCAAAATCCCAGATGACCGGGCCGGGAAGCCCGATCCAGGCGGCATGATCGGCTTGCGGAAAACGGACAGGGCGGCCGTGATGGCAGACTGCTGGGTGAGGGCAGGTCCTGAAGCGATCTGGTCCACAGACCCGCAGCGTAGCGCCTTGGTCGCTCGCGGGATCAGGACCAAACAGACCCCATAAGCCTGTTCCGCCATATCTCACTGTCTGGCGAGGATGTCCCTAAGCCGCCTGGCCAATGGCAAGGAACGCGTCCAACTGCTCGAAGCTGCCAGACAGCCGCCGGTCATCGAAGCCATCATGCTCACGAAGAAGGCCTCCTGCTCTGGCGTCGCATCAAGCGGCGTCCAAGTGAAGTCGACCCTGGTCCGTTCGCCCTCGTCGGCGAACAGCACGGTCGCCAGCATCTCGAGAGGGAACTGTTGGGTGAACGGTGCGCTGATACGGTTTCCGGCGGCGTCCGCGAAGCCGTGCACCCATTCGAGGCGCGACATGGGGTCAACGTCGCGGAAGACGAACTTGCTGTACATTACAGTCCCGTCAGGCGTATCCAAGCGGCCGCGCCACTCGCTGCCGGGCCGCAGATCGAATGCGAGGATCGTTCCTGACGTTCCCTTTGGTCCGAACCACTGCGCAAGCGCCTCCGGCGTCGTCCAAACTTTCCATACTCGAGAGAGCGGTGCGTTGAAGGTGCGGCTGATCGAGAAGCAGGGCGTGTCAGTCGTCACGTGTCTCCGTTGTCGGGTCTGCGAGAAATGCGTCGAGGCGGTCGAAGCTATCGTTCCAGAGGTTCCGCAACTCATCGAGCCAGTTGCGTGCGGCTTCAAGCCCTTCCGGCTTCAGTCTTCGCGGTCTTGCTTGAGCTGCACGCGACTGCTCAATCAAGCCCGCTTTCTCCAGCAGCCTCAAGTGGCGAGACACCGCAGGCTGGCTGATGCCCAATGGGCTCTGCAGTTCGGAAACAGTTGCTTCACCTCGAGCAAGGCGGGTGAGGATAGTGCGGCGGTGGGGGTCGGCTATCGCCGAAAACTGAGCGTCCAAGTTTTTCATAACAATATTGTTAAATAACCAATTTGCTATAATCAGGGGCGTTGAAGGATTTTCGATCGCTTAAAATCGTTTACGACTGATGATCCGGTCTGGCATACCACGCGGAAGGGTCAAATAATGGTAGCTGTCCGGGGCATCTGTTTGAAACCGGACATTCCGGAGTCGGCCCCAATCCGGTCTCTTGTTGCGGTTCCATGAAATGTTGGCACATAGTTGTCCTATAATGCTGAATATCGTCCGCTTGGTCGTGACTATTCGTTTCCAATTGAACTGGCCGAGATGTCGACAAAGACACAAGTTTGATCTTCAGATATGAAGTGATAGTGGCGACCGTTGCTGGGATTTCAGCGTCAGGCTGAAAACAGGTTCCAGCTTTCGCGTCTATTCCCATGAAAGCCAACGCGTCTTCAGGTCTACGTGGTTCAAAGACAATCACCAGCGGAACACATCGATCCTTCCGCTCGTCGGCAATACAACGATACAATACAGAACCAGTAACAACCGACATGTCAGTGATGAGGAAACAAATGCAGTACATAGCTGTTCGTGTTTTGCACGAAAAGTGCTGCAAGATGGTCTCTGTTCCCTGTCTGTTTCCGCAGAAGTTTACAGGAGGGTGAATTTTTCTTTGATCTAAGTGACTGAATTTATTGGATTTAAATGGTGCTGCCGGAGAGATTTGAACTCTCGACCTCTCCCTTACCAAGGGAGTGCTCTACCCCTGAGCTACGGCAGCATCTGGCTTGTCTTTGGGACAGGCGCGGCGTCGAACTTTTTTGCTTGAAAAGCTTGAGTTGCAAGACGCAAGTGCTGGTGCCGATCAACGGTGCCGACCGGAATGAGGGGGCTTTTGCCATAAGACCTTCGGGGACGCAAGCGGTGTTTTGGGATTTTTTTCCGCAGTCATTTGCTCCCTCCCGTCAAAGCCGGGACGATTGAAGGGTTGGCGCGGCAAAGCTGGTGCTTTCGGCCATGTTTCGCCTGTGGATATTAAACAATCCTGCCGGTCGAGGCGCAGAGCAGAATGGCCTTTTTCTGGAGAGGGGAGACTGGCCCTCGCCGGAAGGCGGGTGGAAGCAGCCTCCGGGGAATTGGGAAGTTTGGAAACAGGGAAGACTGAAGGCGGGACACAGCACCATGTGCAGGCTTCTTGGCGCGATGATGCATAAGTCTGATGGGGTGCAGGCTGGCCGCGGACACGTTTTGGGCAGCGATGGGAAGACCGAATGCTGCTGAAGCTGACAGGGTAGGCGGCAAACAATGCACAAGACACAAGATGCCTAGGCAAGCTGCGGGCAGCTTGCTAGACAAATGAATCACAGGATCATCACACAGGCGCGCCATGGGCGAAAAAGACCAGCAGCACAAGTCCGCTGAACGCGGCGGCGGAAAATCCGGCAAGCAGGCAGGCGAAAAGGCGTCGGACAAAGCCGGGGCGAAGTCCCGCGAAGACCGGCTGGCCGAAGCCCTGAGAGCCAATCTGCGCCGCCGCAAGTCTGCTGCCAAGACGCGGGACGCCGACTGAGGACCACCAGCCGGATGTTCGGCAGGACTGTGTCGCCCCAAAAATGCCCGGTCGCAGCCGGTTGCGCGCCTTGCATGGGCCATAACTTGCGTGTAGACCGCACGTTTGATGTGAGTTTCTTGACGTATGCAAAGGGATGGCCGTGCGGTGAGCACGGTCCTGTTCGGGGAAAAACATGGACAGTATCAAGGTCGTTGGCGGTGCGGAACTGAATGGTGTCATTCCGATTTCCGGCGCGAAGAATGCGGCACTGCCGCTGATGATCGCATCGCTCCTGACGGATGAGACCCTGACGCTGTCGAATGTGCCGCGCCTTCGCGACGTTGCCCAGCTTATGCAGATCCTGTCCAATCACGGGGTCGATTACTCGGTGAACGGCAAGCGCAGTGGCCAGGATGACCTTGCCGGACAGACGCTGAACCTGACCGCCCGTGAAATCGTCGACACCACCGCGCCTTATGAGCTGGTTTCCAAGATGCGTGCCAGCTTCTGGGTTATCGGACCGCTGGTTGCCCGCAGCCATGAAGCGCGGGTCTCGCTGCCTGGCGGCTGTGCGATCGGCACACGGCCGGTAGACTTCTTCATCGACGGTCTGGCAGCGCTCGGCGCCGAGATCGAGATCGACGGCGGTTATGTCATCGTCAAGGCCCCGGGTGGGCTGAAAGGTGCTCGCGTCGAGTTTCCGAAGGTTTCCGTCGGCGCAACCCACACCATCATGATGGCGGCGACGCTGGCCAGTGGCGAGACGGAAATCGTCAATGCCGCGCGTGAGCCGGAAGTCGTCGATCTTGCCAAGTGCCTGAAGGCCATGGGCGCGAAGATCGAGGGTGAAGGCACATCGACCATCCGCATCCAGGGTGTGCCGCGCCTTCACGGTGCGCATCACGCGGTTGTTCCGGACCGTATTGAAACAGGTACCTATGCCATGGCTGTTGCCATGACCGGTGGTGACGTTCTGTTGCAAGGCGCCCGTTCGGACCTTCTGGAAACGGCGCTCGAGACACTTCGCCAGACCGGCGCGGACATTACGCAGACTGCCGACGGCATCAAGGTTTACCGCAACGGCAACGGCATCCAGCCGGTGGATATCACCACCGAACCGTTCCCGGGCTTTCCGACCGACCTGCAGGCCCAGTTCATGGCTCTGATGACGAAGGCCGGCGGCACCAGCCGGATTACCGAAACCATTTTTGAAAACCGTTTCATGCATGTGCAGGAACTGGCCCGCCTCGGCGCCCAGATCCATGTGGACGGCCGCACGGCAATGATCGACGGCGTCTCGACCCTGCGCGGTGCTCCGGTCATGGCAACGGATCTGCGGGCGTCCGTCTCGCTGGTTATTGCCGGTCTGGCAGCAGAAGGCGAAACAACGGTCAGCCGTGTCTATCACCTCGACCGCGGGTTCGAGCGTCTGGAAGACAAGCTCACCCGCTGCGGCGCGAAGATCGAGCGCATCTCGGCCTGATCAAACCATCGAATTACGGTGTGAAAGCATGGGCGACGTGGACTGCGCCGCACCCCATGTAATGCATTTTTCGCGAAATCTACTGCGCCGTTTGCCGCTTGATCACCCGGCCTCGTGACGTGAAAGAGGGGCCGGGACCGCCGCTGCCACTGGTCATGATGGCTTCTGCGATTGGGCTGAGGGCACCACTATCCGACGACCACACGAGCAGGAAATTCGCCCCGACGCCGCCAGAAGTGTCGTTGATCGGGATCAGCACTGTTTTCGACTGCAGGGGCGCAAGGTCCACCGGCGCATCAAGCAGAGTGCGCAGCAAGGTGCCATCCTCGTTGTGATAATCGACCTGCTGCAACGTTATGGTGGCTTCAGGGTCGACATTGTGGATGGCAAGTGTTGCCGCCAGAAGGTCGGACCTGTTCGGATGGGAAAAGACCCGCGAATAGGCCGGGACATATATGGTCTCACCCAGAACCTTCTCGGTAAAATCCTGTGACTGGACATCCATCGGCGTCTGGAAAAGAAGCAGGCTGCCTGCCAGCAGGCCGAGGCAGGTGGATCGTTTCAGCATTACGTGCCCGTGCGTTCGTGTGATGGTAGGGTGTCGCCCTGATGTGCTGGCGTCACTTTCCAGAATGCGTGCCCTGATTGCAAGACGGAAGGCAGATGGCGGGTGATTACAAATCGACGCCGGGATAACCTGCGGGACGAAGTTGGAGCGACTGCATGAATGCACAGACAATCCGGTTTTTGGTCCAGCTGGCCTTTGCCTTTGCGGCACTGTTCGCTGTTGTCCTTGTTCCGGCGCCTTACGGGCCGTCTCTGGGCTTCTTCTTGCTTGTGTTCGGGCTCTGGTTAGGCCGTCGGATCTTCCGGCGGATTGCATCGCTGGACGAGGTCAAGGCGGATCTGCGCCAGCGGGTGGATGAAGGCTCTTGAGGGCTCCACGATGCCGCAAGGCATGTTTCAGGGCATTGGAGATTGCCAAAACCGTTATTCCCCATTAGGCAACAGCCTTGGGACCGGGCAGAAAGTCGCTTATATGCGTCCTGCCAGACAACGCATGACCGGATCAGAACAAGAGCAAATGGACCAGCTGAAACTTGCCGCCCTTGACCAGGAAGACCTTCAGGTTCTTTCCGCCCATCTGCAGGACGCGGTGATCACCATCGCGGATATCCGCTATCTGCCGAAGGAGCAGAAAGCCGTGTTCGTGTTGAACCGGTTCGTGTGGGACAAGGAAGCCGACAAGCGATCGAAAGAGCATGAGCGGCGCCGCACGGCGCTGGCCTTCGCGCAGGTCAAGGCCATGAAGGCCCAGAACATCAACCAGAAGGCCAAGGGTGCCGTCCTGGAATTGCTCGCCGTGACCTTCGAGCCGGGCGAAGAGCCGGCCGGCACGATCCAGCTCGCCTTTGCAGGTGGTGGCAGCCTTGCGCTCGAGGTGGACTGCATCGAGGCGCAACTGTCGGACCTGGGCGCCGCATGGTCCACGCCGAACCTGCCGCAACACGACCTCAGCTGACCGCTCGCACGGAATGACAGACGGTGCACGGCACCGCACATGATGGAGAATTGCGTGGTTCTACGCCTTAACATCAACGACGCCCGCTTCGAAGACCAGTTCAAGGCTCTCCTTTCCGGCAAACGGGAAGTGTCGGAGGATGTCGACCAGATCGTCCGGGACATTCTTGAGCGTGTTCGCACGGAAGGCGACAAGGCAGTCCTCGACTATACGGCAAGGTTCGACCGGCTGCAGGCCGAGAGCATGGCCGAACTGACGGTGTCCGCCGCAGAAATTGATGCCGCGCTTGCAAAGGTGCCGCAGGAGACGTTGGACGCCCTGCAGCTTGCCCACGACCGCATTCACGCCCACCATGCCCGCCAGATGCCGAAGGACGACCGCTATACCGATCCCATCGGCGTGGAACTCGGTTCGCTCTGGACCGCTGTCGAGGCTGTCGGCATCTATGTGCCCGGTGGTACCGCAAGCTACCCGAGTTCGGTTCTGATGAATGCCGTGCCGGCCAAGGTCGCGGGCGTGGAACGCATCGTCATGGTGGTTCCGAGCCCGGACGGGGTGCTGAACCCGCTGGTGCTGGCTGCCGCCAGAATTGCCGGTGTCACGGAAATCTATCGTATTGGCGGTGCACAGGCCGTGGCTGCTCTCGCCTATGGAACGCAGACCATTGACCCGGTCGCCAAGATCGTCGGTCCGGGCAATGCCTTTGTGGCGGCTGCCAAGCGCCGTGTCTTCGGCACTGTCGGCATCGACATGATCGCGGGCCCGTCCGAAGTGCTGATCCTGGCCGACAGCGGCAACAATGCCGACTGGCTTGCTGCCGATCTGCTGGCACAGGCCGAACACGATACCGCTGCGCAGTCGATCCTGATCACCGACAGCGAAGATCTTGCGAACCAGGTGGAAGCTGCCGTCGAAGCGCAGTTGAAAACGTTGCCGCGCGAAGATGTTGCCCGTGCCAGCTGGCAGGATTACGGAGCAATCATCCTGGTGGACGATCTGGAGGCGGCAATGCCGCTAGCCAACCGAATTGCTCCCGAACACCTGGAACTTGCCGTTGCCGATCCGGAAGCGCTGCTGAAGAAGGTGCGCAACGCAGGCGCCGTGTTCCTGGGCCATTATACGCCTGAAGCCATTGGCGACTATGTCGGCGGCTCCAATCATGTGTTGCCGACCGCGCGGTCGGCTCGCTTTTCGTCGGGTCTGAGCGTGCTGGAATTCGTCAAACGCACCTCGATCCTGAAATGCAATGCGGATAATCTGCGTCAGCTCGGGCCGGCGGCAATCGCTCTTGGTGAATCAGAGGGGTTGTCGGCGCACGCGCGCTCTGTTTCCATCAGACTGAATTTATAGCTCCCGATTTGAAGAAGAGGCTTCGACCAGATGAGCGAACCGCACCCGGATCCCGAACCGCAACAAACCGGCGGAAAGCTGGTTGATGTGGTTTTGGACGAAGCCTCTATCGCCCGGTCCACACCGGAAGTGGAGCATGACCGTGCTGTTGCGATCTACGACCTGATTGAGGAAAACGCGTTTCAGCCCGTCGGGCATCCGCCTGCGAGCTATGTTCTCAACCTGTCGGTAATCGAAAAGAAGCTGGTTTTCCGGATCAGGACCGATGACGACAAGGAAGTCGTCACTCATGTTTTGTCACTGTCTCCGCTGCGCAAGATCGTCAAGGACTACGACCTGATCTGCGAAAGCTATTACGAGGCCATCCGCCACGCGACACCGAGCCAGATCGAGGCGATCGACATGGGGCGGCGCGGGGTCCACAACGAAGGCTCTGCCATTTTGATGGAGCGGCTGGAAGGGAAGATAGAAGTCGACATGCAGACGGCACGACGGCTGTTTACCCTCGTTTACGCCTTGCACTGGAAGGGCTGACGGATATGGCCGGGCCGGGCATGCGTCCGACTGCGGTGCTTTTTGCCTGCGGAATGAATTCCGTACGCTCGCCCATGGCCGAGGCTCTGACGGCCAAACTCTTTCCCGGCCAGATTTATGTGCGTTCCGCCGGTGTCCGTTCCGGCAAGGTTGACCCGTTCGTGGACGCGGTCATGGCCGAAATAGGCGTCGACATGAGCCGGCACACGCCGAAGACATTCGAGGATCTGGACGAATCCGGGTTCGATCTTGTGGTCACTCTCGCTCCCGAGGCACACCACAAGGCGCTCGACATGACGAGAACGGAATCGGTCGAAGTCGAATACTGGCCGACACTCGATCCGACCCTTGCCACCGGCAGCCGGGAGCAGATCCTGGGCGAGTACCGGGCAGTGCGCGATCAGCTCATGATGCGCATCAAGAAGCGCCTGGACTGGGCGCCGCCGCCAAGCGGCTGAACCTGAAGGAACAAGATGAAATTCGAAATCACGTCGCAGGTCCTGACGGACCGGCTGGTACTGCGTCCCATGGAGCCAGGCGATGCGGTGGCACTCCATGCCTACCAGTCTCTGCCGGAGGTTGCTCGTTTCCAGTTCTGGGAACCACGGAGCCTGGAGGAAATCCGGTCGAAACTGACCAAATGGGCGGACATGAAGTGCCTGGATGGTGAAGGGACACTGGCGTTAGCGGTAGAGGAACGGAAGGACGGTGGTGTCATCGGTGACGTTTCGTTGAGGGTGACGAACGTGGAGGCGCGCCAGGGCACCATCGGGTTCACGTTGAATCCCCAATATCAGGGCAGGGGCTTTGCCACGGAGGCTGGCCGCGCGCTGCTGCGCATGGGGTTCGAGGATCTGGGACTGCACCGCATCTTCGCCAGCTGCGACGCCCGCAACAATGCGTCCTGGGGAGTGATGGAGCGCCTGGGTATGCGCAGGGAGGCCCATTTTCGCGAGCATGCCCTGTTCAAGGGGGGCTGGGATGAAGAGTTCTATTACGCAATTCTTGAAGATGAGTGGCGTGAACAGCAGGAAAATGCCGGGTTTTCCGGCGTAAATCCGGCAGGAAATGGCGATCGCAGGCAGTGATGCATAGGATCTGGCAGTTTCTTTGCATAGCGGTGGAAAGAAAGGTTCACTTTCTGCCGCTAATCCGTTAGTTTCCCCGGCACCCGCGGGCAGGGCCCGCTTTATTCAGGATATCAAATGGCCAAAGAAGAAGCTCTGGAGTTTCCGGGCGTCGTAACAGAACTGTTGCCGAACGCGACGTTCCGCGTAAAACTGGAAAATGATCACGAAATTATTGCCCACACGGCAGGGCGTATGCGCAAGAACCGTATCCGCGTACTGGCGGGCGACAAGGTTCTTGTAGAAATGACCCCGTATGATCTTACCAAGGGGCGGATCACCTACCGCTTCAAGTAAGCGGATCCTTCAAGGTGACCCCGGCTGCAAGGCTCGCTCTTAGATGACCAATGCCCCTCAGTTGATCCTGGCCTCCGCCTCGCCGCGCCGCCTCGCGCTGCTGCAGCAGATCGGACTGGAGCCGGATCACCTCCTGCCGGCCGATATCGACGAAACGCCGAAGAAGCATGAAACACCGCGCAGTCTTGCGCTGCGCCTTGCACGTGCAAAGGCTGAAGCCGTTCGTCAGATGGCCGATGCGTCCGAAGCGATGCAGGACAGTGTGGTGCTGGCTGCCGATACCGTGGTTGCGGTCGGCCGCCGGGCCTTGCCCAAGGCGGAGCTGACCGATCAGGCGCTCATGTGCCTGTCTCTCCTGTCGGGCCGTGGCCATCGGGTGTTCACCGGGGTGGCCGTTGCAGAGGCAAACGGCAAGGTCCGTTCCAAGCTTGTCGAAACCCGCGTGCGGTTCAAACGCCTGACTCGCAAGGACATGGACGACTATATTTCCTCCGGCGAGTGGCGTGGCAAGGCAGGCGGATATGCCATTCAGGGGCTCGCGGGAAGTTTTGTCGTAAAACTGGTCGGATCCTACCCGGCGGTGGTCGGACTGCCCCTGGTGGAAACCGCGAACCTGCTGAGTTCAGCCGGATACCCTGTGCATCAGGGCTGGGCGACAGCGGCAGCCTGAAGCTGTCGAGATCGTGTTCGGCAAGCCGATGATCCATCACCGGCTGCCTTTTCAGCAGTTGGCGCGAAGCAGAAATCCGGAGAGTGAAATGGCCGACAGCCAGAAACCCGAACGGCGCATGCGCCCCTGTCCAATCTGCTCGAAATTGTCGACGCCGGACGATTATCCGTTCTGCTCGGATCGCTGCGCCAAGATCGATCTGAACCGCTGGTTCTCCGAGGGGTACACCATACCCGTGGTGGAGACCGACGATATCGACGAGAGCAATTTCCCGGACGAAGACCGCTCCTGACAGGCCCTGGCGGGCCATATGATCCGCCGGTTCGTTTGCCGGCGAAGCAGGCGCGAAGGCCTTGCCGGTATTCCAGGCAGAACTCGGCGCCTCAGTGCTCCTTTCCCGAAAATCTTCTCAAAAGTCCCCGAAAACCGCCCGCCACCGGAGTTTTCGGGAAGCCTTGCCATTTGCCTGTTCAGCCGGCTGCCACGGAACTTGGCTCGGCAGAGTTGGCGGGATTGAGCTATTTTTAGGCAGCGCTGCAAAAATATTTATCCAGCAAAATTTTTTTCAGTTTCATGCCGCCAAACACTTGCAGCTGTCATAAAACTGCACCAAGATCTTTTTATACCGGCGATCCTGACGCCCTGAATTCCGGTTTTGTCCGGTAGGGTTGATGCCTTTTGTTGAGGGGCGTACGGGGTTTTTAAGAACACCGGGAAGCCGGCGTCAGGCGTCTCGTTCCTGATACGGCATAACCAACCTATCCAAGGGCGAGGGTCCGATGAAAAAACGTTTTCTGAGCGCCGCAGTGCTGTCCGTGACCACGGCACTGTCGACGGCAGCCTATGCCGATTATTCGCTGACAATCTTGCATACCAACGACTTCCACAGCCGCATCGAGCCGATCAACAAGTACGATTCGACCTGCGGTGAAGAGGACAATGCAGAAGGCAAATGCTTCGGTGGCACGGCGCGCCTCGACACGATCATCAAAGATCGCCGCGCGGCCAGCAACAACACGATCCTCGTCGACGGTGGTGACCAGTTCCAGGGCACGCTGTTCTATACCTATTACAAGGGCAAGGCTGCCGCCGAGTTCATGAACAAGCTCGGCTACGACGGAATGACCGTCGGCAACCATGAATTTGATGATGGACCTGAAGTCCTGCGCGGCTTCATGGATGCGGTGGAGTTTCCGGTCCTGATGTCCAACGCGGATGTGTCGAAGGAGCCTCAGCTTGCCGACGTGCTGAAGCCTTCGATCGTCATCGAACGCGGCGGTGAGAAGATCGGCCTGATCGGCCTGACGCCGGAGGACACGGATGAACTGGCCAGCCCCGGCGCGAATATTTCCTTCACCGATCCGGTTGCGGCCGTAACCCGCGAAGCGGAGAAACTTGCTGCCGAAGGCGTCAACAAGATCATCGTCCTCAGCCACTCCGGCTATAACGTCGACAAGGAAGTTGCTGCCAAGGCACCTGGCATCGACGTGATTGTCGGCGGCCACTCCAACACTTACCTGTCCAACACGTCGGACGATGCCGAAGGCCCGTATCCGACCATGATCGACGGTCCGGATGGAACGCCGACGGCCGTCGTTCAGGCCTACGCCTACGGCAAGTTCCTGGGCGAACTGAACGTGACCTTTGACGACAATGGCGTCATCACGGAAGCTGCCGGTGAGCCGATCATTATCGACAACACCATCGTCGAAAATCCGGAACTTGTTTCCCGCATCAAGGAACTCGCGGAACCGCTCGACGAAATCCGCAAGGAAGTCGTTGCCCAGGCCGATGCTCCCATCGGCGCCGACCGGGAAGTCTGCCGGGCCCAGGCTTGCGAAATGGGGATCCTGGTCGCAGATGCCATGCTTGATCGCGTCAAGGGCCAGGGTGTCCAGATCGCCATCCAGAACGGCGGTGGTCTGCGTGCCTCCATCGACGCCGGTGAGATCACCAAGGGCGAAGTCCTGACGGTGCTGCCGTTCCAGAACACGCTGTCCACTTTCGAACTGAAGGGGTCCGATGTGATCGCGGCTCTAGAAAACGGTGTCAGCCAGGTGGAAGAGGGCGCGGGCCGTTTCCCGCAAGTGGCCGGTCTTAAGTATTCCTTCGACAAGACCAAACCTGCCGGGGAGCGGATCTCCGATGTCATGGTGATGGAAGGCGACAGCTACGTTCCGCTGGATTCGGAAAAGGTCTATGGCGTGGTGTCCAACAACTACATGCGCGGTGGCGGCGACGGCTACAAGATCTTCGCGACCAACGGCATGAACGCCTATGACTTCGGCCCGGACCTGGCCGATGTGGTATCCGATTATCTTGCAGGCAAGAATGGTTACTCAGCCTACACGGACGACCGGATCACCGTGAAATAAGATCTACAGGATCGTTGATGACTGTCAGAAGCGCGCCATCCGTGGCGCGCTTCTTTCGTTTGCACGTCAGTATTTGGGGGAGGCCGGGCGCGTACCGCAGCATAGAGGTGATGACTTGACTGTGGGCCAGAGAGCCTCCGACCACGTGCCTTGTTGCGACAGAAGCCGAGATATATGTGACACAGTACGAAACGATTTTGGCCAGGCTCGGGAAAGGTATTGTTTTTCAGAAGGTTAGTGGGGCTGAAAGTTTTCAACAGGTGAGGTGATGCTCTTCGGCAAAAAACTTTGCCGGGGTGCTGGACAAGGTTTCAGGGAGCCTCTATAAGGACCGGGCTTTCAGCGAACGGGGCTCGCCCCGGACCACTTGCAAGGCACGCCCAGATAGCTCAGTTGGTAGAGCAGCGGATTGAAAATCCGCGTGTCGCTGGTTCGATTCCGGCTCTGGGCACCACTCTCCCTCTACAGTTTGTCAAGTTTTTCAAGACATTGCATCGCTTCGGCTTGCGATCCGCAATCACGCGAGTATCGTTTCGCCCGTGATTGCCCGCAGGACTTCGCGTGCCACGATCCGGGCGACAGGCGTCAGAACCTGGCCTTTTCGGGTCAGGAAGGAATAGGTCTCAACCGACAAGGTGAGATCGCTTTCAAGGGCCGTGATCGTGCCCGGGCTTCCGTCAGCATTTTCAGCAAAGCTTGAGGCAACCGATTGAGCGACAGCGGCAATCGCGTTGGTACGCTGCACAGTCGTAACCGTGAACAGAAACGAAGACGTCGTCAGCACCTTGGTGGGCAGTCCAAGCCCCTTGTCGCGCAACGCCTGTTCCGTCGTGGTGCGGATCGGGGCGCCAACAGGAGGAAGGACCCAGTCAAAACCCAATAGGGCTTCTGCAGGTACAGGTGCTGCGAGGCGGGTCAGCGGATGATCCGTCCGGGCGATAAGGCAGGCAGGTTCGCGCAGGAGAGGGCGTTCCTCAAACAGGTCCGGATCTTCATCCACCGGCACGCGGCTGAGGGAAAAGTCGAGCCGCCCGTCCTCCAGCATCGGTGCCAGATCGAGACTGGGACCGACTTCCACCGAAATGGAAATATCCGGGTAGCTGAGGCGCACGTGACGTATCGCGGGCAGGACATATTCGATTGCAGGGCCCGTCACCGACCCGATGCTGACGTGCCCGCTCTGTCCGGACTTGTGCTGTTCGATATCGCGTCCCGCATCGGCAAACTCCTGCAGGATACGCACACAGCGTTCGGCCAGTTTGTGGCCGATGTCGGTCAACTCGATTCCGCGGCCCGATCGCACGTAAATGTCGGCTTCCGCCACGCGCTCAACTTCGGAAATCAGACGCGAAGCGGCCGGTTGCGACATGCCGAGAGCGCTTGCTGCGTCGGTGAGCCGAGTGTGTTTTGCAAGCTCCGCGAGCAATCGCAAGTGGGAGATTTTCATTCCCCGCCGCAGCAAGTCCAAGCTCATGGCCGATTTCCGTTATTTCATATCAATTAAGATATGTAATGATAATGAATAATAATTTGACCGTCATGTTACTTTTCCATTTTGTACTCCCCGGCATCAACCCGTGAATGCCTGTGACTGAATTGGGCCGGCTGGGATCCGGTCCGGGAGGACGATATGAAATTTGTTTCCAAGGCGCTTGTCGCGGTAGCGGCAGCAGCAACCCTTATGTCCGGCGTAGCGCTGACCGGCGCGGCAATGGCCCAGGACAAAGGCTCCATCGGCATCGCCATGCCGACGAAATCCTCGGCACGCTGGATCTCCGACGGCAATTCCATGGTCGAGCAGTTCACCGAAGCCGGCTATGAAGCAGACCTGCAGTACGCAGAAGACGATATTCCGAACCAGCTCGCCCAGATCGAAAACATGATCACCAAGGGTGTGGACGTTCTGGTGATCGCAGCCATCGACGGCACCACGCTTTCCAATGCTCTTGAAAATGCGGCCGCATCCGGCATCAAGGTCATCGCCTACGACCGCCTGATCCGTGACAGCGGCGACGTCGACTTTTACGCGACTTTCGACAACTTCAAGGTCGGCGTGCAGCAGGCAACGTCTCTCGTGAACGGCTTGAAAGAGCGGTTCGGCGACGGCCCCTACAATGTCGAACTCTTTGGCGGTTCTCCGGACGATAACAACGCCTACTTCTTCTACGACGGTGCGATGTCCGTTCTGCAGCCGCTGATCGACGATGGCACGATCGTCATCCAGTCCGGCCAGATGGGCATGGACACCGTCGGTACGCTGCGTTGGGACGGTGCAGTTGCGCAGTCTCGCATGGATAACCTGTTGTCCGCTCACTACACCGACAAGCAGCTGCACGGCGCTCTCAGCCCGTATGACGGCCTGTCCATCGGCATCCTGTCTTCTCTCAAGGGTGTCGGCTACGGTTCCGGCGATCTGAAGATGCCGATCGTCACCGGTCAGGACGCCGAAGTCCCGTCCGTGAAGTCGATCCTGGCCGGCGAGCAGTACTCGACCGTTTTCAAGGATACCCGTGAACTTGCCCGCGTCACTGTCGGAATGGTTGATGCCCTGCTGGGTGGCGGCGAGCCGGAAATCAACGACACCACCACCTACGACAACGGTGTGAAGGTTGTTCCGTCCTACCTGCTGGAGCCGGTTTCCGTCGACGCCAGCAACTGGGAAGAGATCCTGATCGGAAGCGGTTACTACACTGCAGACCAGGTCAAATAAGAACGACAACACCCCGGAGCATCCCGCGTTCAACCGAGCGCACACCGGATGCTCCGCCACTTTGGACGTGATCAGCTTCAGGAGGATCGATCCCATCCGATTGATCTTCCGCTGGTCCGGCAGCACTTACCACCCATCGACACGGCAATTCCGCTCTTCCTCGCAGTCCTGGGAGAGCGGAATGGACCCGGACCCTGATTGTCCGGCTCGGTGGGCGGGTCTTTCCTCGGAATTCGGAGAACGGGGTCGATGGCACTCCTTTCCATGCAGAACATCAGCAAGACCTTTCCCGGCGTGAAGGCGCTGGACCGGGTCAATCTGGATGTCCAGAAGGGCGAAATTCACGCCGTCGTCGGCGAGAATGGCGCAGGCAAATCCACACTGATGAAGGTTCTGTCCGGCGTCTATCCGCACGGTCAATATGACGGCGAGATTGTTTTTGAAGGTGAACCGGCCCGGTTCTCCGGCATATCGGACAGTGAAAAGCAGGGCATCATCATCATTCACCAGGAACTTGCCCTGGTGCCGCAGCTTTCGATTGCCGAAAACATCTTCCTGGGCAACGAATGCGCCAGCAAGGGCGTAATCGACTGGCGGAAAACCAACCAGCGGACAGAGGAACTGCTCGCCAAGGTCGGTCTTTCGGAGGCCCCGACGACCAAGGTCGACTCCATCGGTGTCGGCAAGCAGCAGCTTGTCGAAATCGCAAAGGCCCTGTCGAAGGACGTCAAGCTGTTGATCCTGGACGAGCCCACCGCGGCGCTGCAGGAAAACGACAGCCGCAAGCTGCTTGATCTCATGCTGGAACTCAAGGCGCAGGGCGTCACCAGCATCATCATCTCGCACAAGCTCAACGAAGTCCGGTATGTCGCGGACAGCGTTACGGTGATCCGTGACGGCATGACCGTGTCGAACCTCGACGCCAAGGCAGGCTTGAGCGAGGACGATATCGTCCGCGACATGGTCGGCCGGGATATGACGCATCGGTTCCCGGAGCACAGCCGAACCCCGGGCGATGTCCTGATGGAAGTCACGGACTGGTCCGTCTGGCATCCCGAGCATTCCGAACGGCGTGTGATCAAGAACGCTTCCTTCAATGTCCGGGCTGGCGAGGTCGTCGGCATTGCCGGGCTGATGGGATCGGGTCGGACCGAACTGGCCATGTCCATCTTCGGCCGGTCCTATGGCCGTAACATCAGCGGATCGGTGAAGCTCAAGGGCCAGCCGATTGATGTCAGCACCGTGGACCGGGCAATTGCAGCCGGCATCTCCTACGTCACCGAAGACCGCAAGGCCCTCGGGCTGGTTCTGGACGAGACGATCCGGTTCAACACGACGCTTGCCAACCTGAACGGCGTTTCCTCCGGGCCCATCCTCAAGCGCAACGAGGAAACCCGCGTTGCCGAGAGATACCGGGAAGCGCTGGCGATCCGTACGCCGTCGGTGTTCCAGAAAACGGTCAACCTTTCCGGAGGCAATCAGCAGAAGGTGGTGCTGGCCAAATGGCTGTTCACCGCGCCGGAAGTGCTGATCCTGGACGAGCCGACCCGCGGCATCGACGTCGGCGCCAAATATGAAATCTACACCATCATCAACGACCTCGCCGCGCAGGGCAAAGGCGTGGTCATGATCTCGTCGGAAATGCCGGAACTGCTCGGCATGTGCGACCGGGTCTACGTCATGAACGAAGGGGCTCTCGTCGGTGAACTTGCCGCCGGCGATGCGAGCCAGGAGCGCATCATGTCGCTCATTGTCAACGAGTGAGAGAAAAACCCATGGAACTGGCTGATAGCGACACCAATGCGACGCCGGTCGTGAAGACCAAGGGCATCGGCGAGTATATCTCCTCGCATTTGCGGCAATACGGGCTGCTGTTCGCGCTGATTGCGGTGATGGCCTTCTTCGAGGTGGTTACCGACGGCACGCTGCTGCGTGCAGTAAACATCACCAACCTGCTGCTGCAGAACTCCTACATCATCATCATGGCGCTCGGCATGCTGATCGTCATCGTCTCGGGCAACATCGACCTGTCGGTCGGCTCGGTGATGGGCTTCATCGGGGCGCTCGCCGCGGTCATGATCGTCAACTACGGCCAATCGCCGTACATCACGATGATCGTCTGCCTGGCCATCGGCGGACTGATCGGCGCGGCCCAGGGGTATTGGGTCGCCTATTGGAAAATACCGTCCTTCATTGTGACGCTGGCAGGCATGCTTGTCTTCCGCGGCTTGTCGCTCTGGCTTCTCGAAGGTCAGTCGGTGGGGCCGTTCCCAAAGGAATTCCAGATCATTGCCACCGGGTTCGTACCAGACATGTTTCCGGCCGGCATGGGGGAAGCACTGGCGGATCTCTTCGGTGCTCGCAAGGTCAATGTTCTTGCGCTCGCAACCGGTGTCGTGGCCGCAGCCCTTGTGGTCTGGATCGGCATGCGCCAGCGGGCACAGAACAAGGCCTACGGCATCGAGGATGAGCCGACGAGCTTCTTCATCGCCCGCAACGTGATCATTGCTGCGGCACTGGTGTTCGTGATGTTCAAGCTGTCCCTGTTTCGCGGTCTGCCGAATGTGCTCATCACCATGGGCGTCCTGACGATCATCTATGCCTTCATCACCGAAACGACGACGGTCGGCCGCCGGATCTACGCACTCGGCGGCAACCAGAAGGCTGCCAAACTGTCCGGCATCAAGACCGAACGACTGACCTTCCTGGCCTTCACGAACATGGGCGTTCTGGCTGCTGCCGCGGGTCTCGTATTCGCTGCACGTCTCAACACCGCAACGCCCAAGGCCGGCTTCGCATTGGAACTGGACGTGATTGCGGCCGTCTTCATCGGCGGGGCGTCCATGTCCGGCGGGGTCGGCACCATCATTGGCGCGGTCGTCGGAGCCTTCCTCATGGGCGTGCTCAACAACGGCATGTCGATCATGGGCATCGGTATCGACTACCAGCAGATGATCAAGGGCCTCGTGCTGCTCGCAGCCGTAATTTTCGACGTCTACAACAAGAACAAGCAGGGGTAACGCTATGCTGATTTCCCAGATCCTGGATGATGCCGGCAAACGTGCCGTGGTCGTCCGCAATGGCAGCGAAGCTTCTGTCCTGAAGGGAGTTGCCTCCACCTACGAGCTGGTTCAGGAAGCCATCGCAAAAGGCCAGAGCCTGACCGAATGTATCCGAGGACATGAACTCGGTGCGGCGGTCGACCTGGAACTGCTGGCCTCGGAAGGCCGGTTGCTGCTGCCGATCGACCACCCGGACGCAGCCCATATGCATCTGACAGGCACGGGTCTGACGCACCTGGGGTCCGCGGCAACTCGTGATGCCATGCACGCCAAGGCGAAGAACGACGATGCCAACGTCACGGACAGCATGAAGATGTTCCAGCTTGGCCTTGAAGGCGGTCGGCCGCAGCCGGGCCATGTCGGCGTCCAGCCGGAATGGTTCTACAAGGGCAACGGATCCTGCGCGGTTGCGCCGGGCGGTGATCTTGTCAGTCCCGGTTTCTGCAAGGATGGCGGCGAGGAACCGGAGATTGCCGGGGTATATGTTATTGCCGAAGACGGAACGCCGTTCCGCGTCGGCTTCGCGCTCGCCAACGAGTTCTCCGATCACGTGATGGAACGCCAGAACTATCTGTACCTGGCACATTCCAAACTGCGTCCGGCCTCCTTTGGGCCGGAGTTGATGGTCGGTCCGCTTCCGGAGAAGGTTGAAGGCACCAGCCGGATCTACCGTGACGGCGCAGTGCTTTGGGAAAAGCCATTCCTGTCGGGCGAAGGCAACATGTCCCACACGTTGGCGAACCTGGAACACCATCATTTCAAGTATGACGTTTTCCGCCAGCCGGGCGATTTGCACGTGCACATGTTTGGCACGGCAACGCTTTCCTTCGCCGATGGCATTGGCTGCCGGGAAGGGGACGAGGTCGAGATTTCCGCGCCGGGGTTCGGCGTTCCCCTGAAAAACCGCTTGGCTTTCAAGGCTGCGGAAGCCGGGGCGGCTCAAGTGAAGGTTCTTTAGATCATGGCATTCAAACCGGCGAAATGGCCGCGCAAACTGCGGTCGACCGAATGGTTCGGCGGCACCAGCCGTGACCACATCTATCACCGCAGCTGGATGAAGAACCAGGGTCTGCCGGACGACCTCTTCGATGGTCGCCCGGTTATTGGCATCTGCAACACCTGGTCCCAGCTCACGCCCTGCAACGCGCATCTGCGCGATCTGGCGGAGCGCGTCAAACACGGGATCTACGAGGCCGGTGGCTTTCCGGTAGAGTTCCCCGTGTTCTCGACCGGCGAGAGCACGCTGCGTCCAACGGCGATGATGTTCCGCAACCTTGCCAGCATGGATGTGGAAGAAGCGATCCGGGGCACGCCGCTGGATGGCGTCGTCTTGCTGGTTGGCTGCGACAAGACTACGCCCTCTTTGCTGATGGGCGCAGCCTCTGTCGATATTCCGGCAATTGTCGTCACCGGCGGCCCGATGCTGAATGGCTGGTTCCAGGGCGAACGGGTCGGATCCGGCACGCACCTCTGGAAATTCTCCGAGGCGGTGAAGGCTGGGGAAATGACCCAGGAGGAGTTTCTGGAGGCCGAGGCCGCCATGAGCCGGTCCCCAGGCAGCTGCAACACCATGGGCACGGCGTCCACCATGGCCTCTATGGCAGAGGCGCTCGGCATGGCACTGTCCGGCAATGCGGCGATCCCGGCTGTCGACAGCCGCCGCCGGGTCATCGCGCATCTCTCCGGCCGGCGGATCGTGCAGATGGTGAAGGACGATCTGAAACCGTCCGACATCCTGACCCGCGAAGCGTTTGAGAATGCGATCCGCACCAATGGTGCCATCGGCGGGTCGACGAATGCGGTCATCCATCTGCTGGCCATCGCCGGCCGTGTCGGCATAGACCTCTCGCTCGATGATTGGGACAAGGCAGGCCGGGACATCCCGACCATCGTCAACCTGATGCCGTCCGGCAAATACCTGATGGAAGAGTTCTTCTACGCGGGTGGTCTGCCGGTGGTGATCAAGCGCCTCGGCGAGGCAGGCATGCTCAACAAGGACGCCATCACCGTTTCCGGCGAGACCATGTGGGACCAGGTCAAGGATGTGAAGAACTGGAACGAGGATGTCATCCTGCCGGCGGAAAAGGCGCTGACCAGCCAGGGTGGTATCGCGGTTCTGAAGGGCAACCTTGCACCCAATGGCGCTGTCCTGAAACCGTCTGCCGCGTCGCCGCATCTGATGCAGCACAAGGGCAGGGCAGTGGTCTTTGAAGATATCGACGACTACAAGGCCAAGATCAACGACGATGCCCTCGACATCGACGAGACCTGCGTCATGGTGCTGAAGAACTGCGGCCCCAAGGGGTACCCGGGCATGTCGGAAGTCGGCAACATGGGCTTGCCGCCCAAGGTGCTGAAGAAAGGCATTACCGACATGGTCCGCATTTCGGATGCGCGCATGTCCGGCACGGCTTATGGCACCGTTGTCCTGCACACCTCTCCGGAGGCTGCTGCCGGAGGTCCTTTGGCTGTTGTGAAAGACGGCGACATGATCGAACTGGATGTTGCGAACCGGACAATCCATCTCGACATTTCCGAACAGGAATTGTCCGCACGGCTTGCAGCATGGAAGCCGTCGCACCATGTTCCGGACAGCGGCTACGCCCGCCTGTTCCATGACCACGTTCAGGGTGCCGACACCGGCGCCGATTTCGACTTCCTGAAAGGCTGCCGCGGTTCCGCCGTGCCGAAGGATTCACATTGATGGCAGAAAAACTGGCGCTGGTGGGCATCGGCAAGATTGCCCGCGATCAGCACATTCCGGCAATTGCCGGTAATCCGGACTGGCAGTTGGAGGCGGCCGTCAGCCGTCACGCTGGCGTTGACGGGATCGATCATTTCCAGACGATCGACGAGCTTCTGGAAAAGCGGCCGGACATCACCACGGTCTCGCTCGCCATTCCACCGCAACCTCGGTTCGAGTATGCGGCCAAGGCCTTGAAGGCCGGCAAGCATGTGATGCTGGAAAAGCCGCCGGGTCAGAGCCTTGCCGAATGCTATGCGCTGGAGGCACTTGCAAGGCAACACGGGGTGACGTTGTTCGCCACCTGGCACTCCCGCTACGCAGATAGCGTACCGGCGCTGAAGGCATTCCTTGCCGAACGCACGTTGAAACGGCTCAAGATCACCTGGAAGGAAGATGTTCGCCGTTGGCATCCCGGCCAGGAATGGATCTGGGAGCCGGGTGGCATGGGGGTCTTCGACCCAGGTATCAATGCGCTCTCGATCCTGACCGAGGTTCTTCCTTATCCGGTTCACCTCACCGGTGCGACGCTGGAGTTTCCGGCGAACCGGGCAACGCCGATTGCCGCCGTGCTGACCTTCGCAGATCCGGTTGGCGCGGAAATGTCCGCCGATTTCGACTGGCGTCAGGAAGGGCCCCAGACATGGGACATCGACGTTGAAACCGACCGGGGCGCCGCAAAGCTGTCACTTGGCGGTGAGAAGCTGGAAATCGACGGTGAGCCCGTTATACAGGGGACGAACCATGAATATGCCAACCTCTACGTCCGTATGGCGGATCTGGTGAAATCGGGCACGAGCGACGTCGATCTCTCGCCGATGATCCATGTGTGCGACGCCTTTTCTCTTGGGCGGCGCGTCACCACTGATCCGTTCGAATTCTGATCCATCTTCAAAACCAGAAGGTTTGACATGACTTTTATGCCTCACGGAAAGCAGCTTGTTGCAGGGCAATGGGTTGCCGGCGATGCAACATTTACCTCCGAACCGGCGCATGGCGCGTCTCACGCTTTTTCCGTCGGTACCGCCGACCAGGTGGACGCGGCCTGCCGCGCAGCGGAAGAAGCCTTCTGGAGCTATGGCTATTCCAGCAGTGAAGAGCGGGCGAAATTCCTCAATGCCATTGCAGACGAGATTGAAGCCCGTGCGGACGCCATCACCGAGATCGGCACGTCCGAAACCGGTTTGCCGGAAGCGCGTCTTCAGGGCGAGCGTGGTCGCACCACCGGCCAGTTGCGCCTGTTTGCCTCGCATATACTGAAAGGCGATTATCTCGACAAGCGTCACGACGAAGCCCTGCCGGACCGCCAGCCTCTGCCGCGCCCGGACCTGAAGCTGGTCCAGCGCCCGATCGGGCCGGTCGCGGTCTTCGGTGCTTCCAACTTCCCGCTGGCATTCTCGACCGCCGGCGGTGATACGGCATCGGCTCTGGCTGCGGGCTGCCCCGTGGTCGTCCGTGGCCACCCGGCCCATCCGGGCACCGGTGAGATTGTCGCCGAGGCGATCGCCGCAGCCATCAAGTCCTGCGGCCTGCATCCGGGTGTCTTCTCCTTCATCCAGGGCAATGGTTTCGAGGTCGGCCAGGCGCTTGTTCAGCACCCGCTGATCACCGCCGTCGGTTTCACTGGCTCCCTGCGTGGCGGCCGTGCCCTGTTCGACATGTGCGCACAGCGCCCGGTGCCGATCCCGTTCTTTGGTGAACTTGGTTCGGTCAACCCGATGTTCCTGCTGCCGGCGGCGCTCTCCGCTCGCGGCGAGGCAATTGCAAAGGGTTGGGCCGGATCGCTGACAATGGGTGCTGGCCAGTTCTGCACCAACCCGGGCGTTATCCTGGTGCTCGAAGGTCCGGATGCGGACGCCTTCGTTGCGACAGCAACAGAAGCCCTCGGCGGCATTGGCAAGCAGACCATGCTGACAGACGGAATTGCGGCCGCCTACCGGTCCGGTTCCAAGCGGGTTGCCGCTTCCAGCGGTGTCCGCGAATTGATCGGCACGTCCTGCGAGACCCGTGAAGCCGCGCCTTACGTCTTCGAGACCACCGGCGACAACTGGCTGGCCAACGAGGAACTGGGTGAAGAAGTCTTCGGCCCGCTCGGCATCGTGGTCCGCGTGAAGGATGAAGCACAGCTTCTGGAAATCGCCAAGGGCCTGGAAGGCCAGCTCACCTGCACGTTGCAGATGGATGCAGGCGACAAGGACCTTGCCCGCAAGCTGATGCCGGTGCTGGAGCGCAAAGCAGGCCGCGTGCTTGCCAATGGCTTCCCGACCGGTGTGGAAGTCGCCGACAGCATGGTTCACGGCGGGCCTTACCCGGCATCGACCAACTTCGGCGCCACCTCCGTCGGCACGATGGCTATCCGGCGCTTCCTGCGCCCGGTCTGCTACCAGAACCTGCCGGACGACCTGCTGCCGGCCAGCTGAGCCGGGTGGGCGATCAAATGACGACCTCATCCTGAGGAGGGCCTTCAGGTCCGTCTCGAAGGATGGGCACCTTGCTCTGAACAAGTGGCCCATCCTTCGAGACGCGCACAAGTGCGCTCCTCAGGATGAGGCGTTTTTTCAAGTTTGAAGCCTCAGATATTCAGTTCGATCTTCCGGCCGGCCAGGATGACGGCGACCATGGCGTCATGAGCGGCTTTCGCGTCTCCGGCCTTGATGGCCGTGACGATGGCGCGGTGACGCTCGACGAACTCGTAGGTTTCCTGGTCGTTGCGCTCGTTGGCCTCGGCAATGAAGAGGGAATAGAGCGCGGCCTGAACGAGATCTCCAAGTGACTGCAGGAAGCGATTGCCGGAGAGCTTCAGGATCATCTTGTGAAACTCCAGATCGGCCACGGCCACGGCGGCCCTGTCCTTGCCGGTGGCAAGGTTGTCGCAGAGTTTGGACAGGGTCACGCATTCCGCATCGGTTGCGCGCTTGGCGGCGCTGCCTGCCGCCGCCGGTTCGAAGATCAGGCGGATCTCGAACAGGTCTTCCAGAAACGGACGCTGGTTGTTGAGCGCGGCGTGCCAGCGCAGGACGTCCGGATCGAACATGTTCCATTCGGATGCAGGCCGGACATGGGTTCCAACCTTGGCTTTCGACTGAATCAGGCCTTTTGCGATCAGCGTCTTCTTCGCTTCCCGCACCACCGTGCGCGAGACGTCGAACATTTCCGAAATGTCCGGGTCCAGGGGGATCATCGTTTCCGGCGGATACTCACCTGCAACGATGGCTCTTCCCAGTTGCTCGACAACCTGATCGGTATGGTTTCCGATCTGGCTTCCCAACCCGCCGGTGGCGACGAAGGTCATGATTGCGCGGCGAACTCTGTCGCTGGTTTTCTGCGCAGTGTCGTTGCCCAAGTGAGTCCCTTCTGAAGCAAGATGAAGCCGAAGAGCAAACCGCCGATCACGATCTTTGTCCACCAGCTCGAAAGCGTTCCGTCGAACACGATAAAGGTTTGTATCAACCCCATGATCAAAATGCCAAAGAATGTGCCTGCGACAAAACCAGTGCCGCCGGTAAGCAATGTGCCGCCGATCACCACCGCCGCGATGGCGTCGAGTTCGACCCCTACCGTCGCCAGTGAATAGCCGGCGGACGTGTAGAGAGAGAAGATGATCCCGGCAAGTCCAGCAAGGCCGCCTGACGTTGCGTAGATGCCGATGGTGGTCCTTGCCAGGGGAACGCCCATCAGCCGGGCGGTCGACAGCCCGCCGCCAAGTGCATAGACATTCTGGCCGAAGCGGGTGCGGTGGGCGACGATGATGCCGACGAGGAAGGTCAGCAGCATGATCATGCCGGTGAGCCGGAAACGTCCGCCGCCCGGAGCCTTCCAGTAAAGCGACTGCAGTGTGTCGTAGAACTCATGGGTAATCGGCACGCTGTCGGTCGACAGTACATAGGCCGCGCCGCGGGCCAGGAACATGCCTGCCAGCGTGACGATGAAGGGCGGCATCTCCAGATAGTGGATCATCGCCCCCATCGCCGCGCCGAAGGAAATGGTGATCGCCAGTACCAGGACAAAGGCGACCAGCGGATGGATCGAGGTATCCCTCAGGATCACAGCCAGAAAGACGCCGGTAAAGGCGATCACCGAGCCGACCGAAAGATCGATGCCCCCCGAAAGGATCACGAAGGTCATGCCGACGGCGGCTATTCCAAGAAAGGCGTTGTCTGTCAGAAGGTTCGCGACGACCCGTGTCGACAGCATCGCCGGGTATTGCGACGCGCACAGCGTATAGGCCAGCACGAAAGTTGCGATGGTGATCAGAAGCGGCAGATGAGTGGAGCGGATCATTGCGGGCTTTCTTTCGCTTCCTTGATGGGGTCGGACGGCTGGGGCTCCGCGGAAGCCCGCAAGATGTAAAGCGCGTGTTTCACGGTCGGAGACTGGATGACCAGGATCGCGATGATGATCAGTGCCTTGATGACCAGATTGAATTCAGGTGGCATGCCGGACAGCAGGATCACCGAATTGACCGACTGGATGATCAGGGCTCCGAGCAGCGACGCCATGATCGAAAAACGCCCGCCAAGCAGCGAGTTGCCACCAATCACCACCGCTAGGATGGCATCAAGTTCCAGCCAGAGACCGGCATTGTTGGCGTCTGCCCCCTTGATATCCGCCGCGACGATAACGCCGGCCAGTGCCGCGCAGACACCGGAAATCAGATAGACCGAGATGATCAGTACGCGGCTGTTGATGCCCGCAAGGCGCGAGGAGCTCTCGTTGATGCCGATTGCCTCGATCAGCATGCCAAGCGCTGTCTTGCGGACCACTGCCGCAACCGCGAGCCCGAGCCCGATCCAGATCAGGATCGGGGTCGGAATGCCCAGGATCGTACCGGCGCCCAGGTGGATGAGCCCAGGATCCAGGAAGGTCAGGATCGTTCCCTCCGTCACCAGCTGCGCAATGCCCCGGCCGGCCACCATCAGCACAAGCGTTGCGACGATCGGCTGAATGCGCAGGACAGCAACCAGAATGCCGTTCCACAGGCCGCAGATCGCACCGACGGCAAGCGCTCCGGCAAGGGCGACGTGCCAGCCGTGTCCATCCTCGGCAAGGGAAGCGGCAACCGCACCAGCAATTGCCATGACGGCGCCAACCGACAGATCGATGCCTCTGGTCGCGATGACCAGTGTCATGCCGATACACAGAAGGGCGGTCGGCGCGCCACGATTGAGCACGTCAATCAGATTGCCGAAGAGGCGACCGTTCTGGAATTCTATCCGGAAGAAATCCGGGAATACCATGAAGTTCAGCATCAGAACGGCAGCCAGGATGATCAGCTGCGGGGTGATCCGCCGGAGGGTGTTGTGAACATGTGCGGTCATCAAACGGCCTCCGCCACGGGTTCGTCGGCAATGGCCGCGACAATGTTGGAAGTCGTAATGTCGTCACCGGCAAGTTCGCATACCTGACGCCGGTCACGCAGCACGATCACCCGGGTGGAATAGGCGACGAGTTCTTCCAGCTCGGACGAGGCCACAAGAAGCGCCATGCCGTCTTCGCGCAGCTTCTCGATAAGGGCGATGATTTCCGCGTGGGCGCCGACATCGATGCCGCGTGTCGGTTCATCCAGGATGAGGAAGGCCGGATTGGTTGCCAGCCATCTTGCCAGCAGTGCCTTCTGCTGATTACCGCCAGAAAGCAGGCGGATCGGCATGTCCAGGCTGGCGAGGCGAATGTCGAGGGCCTTCACATAGGCTTCCGCCAGTTCATTGACCTTTGCTTTTGGTAGTGGCCGGAACCAGCCCTGTCGGGCCTGCAGTGCCAGAATGATATTCTCCCGCACGGAAAGATCGCCGACGATACCGTCGCTCTTCCGGTCTTCCGGACAGAGCGCAAACCGGTGCGCGACGGCCTCACGCGGGTTCTTGATGGTGACCTTCTTGCCTTCCAGCAGCGCTTCGCCCTGGTCAGCCTGCACGGCGCCAAAGATGATTTCGGCAGTTTCCGTACGTCCGGACCCCAGAAGCCCGGCAAGTCCGACGACTTCGCCCTTGCGCACGGTCAGGTCAAACGGCGTGATCATGCCGCGTTTGCCGAAGTTCGTCAGCTCTATCAATGTGTCACCGGTTGCCGACGGGGCGCGGTCGTGAATGCGATCTTCCAGCTGCCGGCCGAGCATCAGCGTCACGATCTCGGTCTGGGTTGCATCTGCAAGCAGACGGGTGCCAACCACACGGCCGTTTCTCAGTACCGTTGCCCGGTCGGAGATCTCGAACACCTGGTCGAGGAAATGCGTGATGAAGACAATGGCAAGACCACGCGCCTTCAGTTTTTCAATGACGGAAAAAACAAGGTCGACCTCATCCCGGTCGAGGCTGGCTGTCGGTTCGTCAAGGATCAGAACCTTGCCGGAAAGCTCGACGGCACGGGCAATCGCGACCACCTGTTGTACGGCGACGGAATAGGCCGACAGCGGTTCGGCCGGATTGACGGAGAGGCCGAACTCGGCAAGCAGATCCCGCGCCATCTTCATCATCTTGCGCTGGGAAATGAAGCCGTGCCACATCGGCTGACGGCCGAGAAAAAGGTTCTCCGCAACAGTCAGGTTCGGCAGCAGGTTCACTTCCTGGTAGACGGTGCCGATACCCAGTTTCTGGCTGTCCTGAGTGCTGTTGGGCGAGATTTCCTGGCTGTTCAGGAGGATGGTGCCGGCATCGCGCCGATAGGCACCGGTCAGACATTTGATCAGGGTGGATTTTCCGGCCCCGTTTTCGCCGAGCAGCGCATGCACTTCACCCGGATAAAGGGTCAGGTCCACTGCATCCAGCGCTATGGCTCCCGGAAAGAATTTGGATATGCCCCGGCATTCGAGCACAGGGTCGGTTACGCTCGCCATGTATCGGCTTCCCCCGAAGTCGGACTTCCTGAACCTTGAGATGCCGGGCGGCAGGCCGCCCGGCATCAGGATCGTTCTTAGTATCCCAGGTCTTTCTTCATCTCGTAGATGGCCATGTTATCATCTTTGAGCGTGTAGAGTTTGGACTCGGTCTGGATCCACTTCGGCGGCATCGTGCCATCTGCAAGGTAGGCTTCAAGCGCGTCCAGCGCCGGGCCAGCCATGTTCGGGGTCAGTTCGATCGTGGCATTGGCTTCGCCGTTTGCCATCGCCAGGTGGATGTCCGGAACACTGTCGATCGAGACGATCTTGATGTCCTCACCGGGCTTCAGGCCGGCTTCCTTGATCGCCTGGATGGCGCCGACGGCCATGTCGTCGTTGTGGGCATAAAGGGCACAGATGTTGGCGCCGCCAACGGCCTTCAGGAAGCTTTCCATGACGACCTTGCCCTGGCTGCGGGTGAAGTCGCCGGTCTGGCTGCGGACGATGTTCAGATTGTCATGGCCGGAAATCGCCTGCTCGAAGCCCTTCTTGCGGTCGATGGCGGGGCTGGAACCGGTTGTTCCCTGAAGTTCGACGATGTCGCACTTCTCGCCGGCAGTTTCATCAACCAGCCACTGGCCGGCGACGCTGCCTTCGTGAACAAGGTCCGACGTGACGGCGGTCATGTAGAGATCTTCCGGTGCGTCGACAGTCCGGTCAAGCAGCACGACCGGGATCTCGGCATCCTTGGCTTCTTCCAGGACTTCGTCCCAACCGGTGGCAACCACAGGAGCGAGCAGGATCGCATCAACACCCTGTGCGATGAAAGACCGGATCGCCTTGATCTGGTTTTCCTGCTTCTGCTGGGCGTCGGCGAATTTCAGATCAATGCCGCGCTTTTCAGCTTCCTGCTTGGTGACAGTTGTTTCAGCTGCACGCCAACCGGATTCAGATCCGATCTGCGAAAAACCGATGGTCAGATCGGCAGCCATGGCGGTCATCGGGACAAACGACATTGCCCCGGCAATAAGCATTGCCTTGAGTTTCATAGGGTCTCCTCCACAAGGTATATTCTCCTCACAAAAATCATTAAGTAATACTTTATTACTTTTGTAAAGCGAGTAGCGTTGTGCGGTGCGAACAGGATGGGTAAGTATCTGTAATAATGAGAAAAATAGAGATCTGGATTGCCTCTTTCCTTCGTCGTTTCCGGACCTGATCCGGCAATCCACGCCGATGCGGGGCCATTTCCGGGAGGCGTGACAGAGGTCAGGAAGGGGCATGGAATCCACGGTTGAGCTATGGCGCGACGAGGAAGGAATGAGGCTCATCATTGGTCCTCCCGGTCCAAGTCAAGATCCAGGGTCCAGTACACACCTCCGTGTGGAATTGCCGAGAGCGGCAAGGATATTGTTCTGTGGCCCTGCTTTCCCGAGGGAGAGTACCCTGAAAACGACAAAAGCCCGGGCAGCAGAGCCCGGGCTTCGTGAAGTGCGACGATGGGCAAGACTATCCGTCCAGCTTCACCCAGGCAGCGTTTTTCGCCGAAGAGCGGACACAGGCGTCGACAAAGCGCACGCCGGCAAGTCCATCCGTGATTCCCGGAACCAGAGAGCTGGCGTTCTTGCCGGACTGGTGGGCACGGATGGCGTCGGCAGCGTCCTTGTAGAGGTTGGCGAAGCCTTCCAGATAGCCTTCCGGATGTCCTGGCGGCACACGGGTGGCCGAGGCGATGCTGTCGAGCATGCCCGCACCACCCCGGGTCAGCAGCTGCTTCGGCTTTCCGAAAGGCGTGTAGTGGAGATAGTTCGGGTCTTCCTGGTGCCACTCGAGCCCAGCCTTGTCGCCATAGATCCGGATCTTGAGATTGTTCTCGTTGCCCGGTGCCACCTGCGAACACCACAGCATGCCGCGCGCGCCGCTGGCGTAGCGCAGCATCACGTGGCCGTTGTCATCCACCTGACGGCCCGGAACGAAGGACTGCAGGTCGGCTGCAAGGCTTTCCGGCGACTGGCCGGTAATGAAGCAGGCAAGATTATAGGCATGAGTGCCGATATCGCCCGTGGAGCCGCCAAGGCCCGTGCGTGCAGGGTCTGTACGCCAATCAGCCTGCTTGTTGTGCTGTTCCACCGTCAGCCAGTCCTGGGGATACTCCACCTGAACGACGCGGATCGTGCCGAGGACGCCACTGGCTACCATCTCGCGTGCCTGCCGAACCATCGGATAACCGGTGTAGTTGTGGGTCAGGAAGAAGAGGGCATCGGAGCTTTCCGCAGCCTTCACGAATTTCTTGGCATCGGCCAGGGTCGAAGTCAGAGGCTTGTCGCAGATGACATGGATCCCGCGTTTCAGGAATTCCTTCGCCGCGGGATAGTGCATGTGGTTCGGCGTCACGATGGCAACGGCTTCTATGCCGTCTTTGAGCCGGGCTTCGCGCTTGGCCATTTCCTCGAAAGAGCCATAGATGCGATCTTCCTTGAGGCCAAGCGCG